>Ga0066600_10000458_pt1 | contig 14935 bp, 14 predicted proteins | sample Lowcelwee11metaG_FD_59486 | JGI IMG/M metagenome (GOLD analysis project Ga0066600, IMG submission 59486) | Freshwater pond sediment microbial communities from the University of Edinburgh, under environmental carbon perturbations - Low... | ecosystem: Environmental > Aquatic > Freshwater > Pond... | reverse complement strand
GGGCGGCTGGCGCCGCGGCGGACTGGACCGCGGCCCGCCGGGCGCTGGCCGTCGGCCGGGCGCTCGCTGGGGTGGATGCTGCGGTCACGGGGGGCCGCAGGTCGGTCGCGGTCGGCGGGCCGCCGGTCACCGCGGGCGGGGGGAGCGGAGCGCGGGGCGGGTCGGTCGCGGTCGGTCATCGGCGGCGGAGCATAGGCGAGAATGCGGCGCCGGGGAGTGGTTTTGCGGCGCAAGTTTTCTCGCCTGGGCACCTGTCCGGCTTGGCGGGTGCGGGCCGGGGTTGTACCCTGGACCGCCACCGGCCTCGAGGCGCAGCGGTCTCAGGGTCGGAGGTAGCGCGGTGGATGGCACCCCGCGCGCCGGACGAGCTGGCGGGCGACGACTCACGACCCATGGCAGACCGCATCGGCGAACTACTGGTCCGCGAGAACCTGATCTCCCTGGCCCAGCTCAAGCGGGCCCAGGCCGATCAGCGCACGACCGGCAAGCGGCTGTCATACAGCCTGTCGCGCCTGGGGATCCTCGGCGAGCGCGAGCTGGCCGACTTCCTGTCGGCCCAGTACGGCGTGCCGTGGATGAGCCTGACGGACTATGAGATCGACCCGAAGGTGGTGGAGCTGGTGCCGCGAGCGGTCGCCTGCAAGCACACCGCGCTGCCGGTGCAGCGGGCGGGCTCGACGCTGGTGGTCGCCATGGCCGACCCGAGCAACATCTATGCGATCGACGACCTCAAGTTCGTCACCAACCTGAACGTCGAGCCGGTGGTCAGCACCGAGACGGCGATCGAGGAGGCGATCGCCCGCTACTACGATCGGGCCGCGCCGCCGACGACGCCGATCGAGGCGGCGCGCCCGCTCGAGCGCAGCGGGGAGCGGCCCTCGGGCGCGCCGAACTCGCCGAACTCGCCGGGCTTGCCAGTCATGCCGGGTGCGCCAGGTGTGCCGGGTCTGCCGGGTCTGCCGGAGTCGGACCAGGCGATCCGGCTGTGCAATCGGGTGCTGATGCACGCGGCGAGCCGCGGGGCGACGCAGGTGCACATCGAGCCCTCGGAGCGGGGGCTGCGGATCCGTCTGCGCATCGACGGTGTGCTGCACCCGGAGCCGGAGCTGCCGCTCGGCCTGCGCGGCGCCGTGATCACGCGCTTCAAGCTGATGGCCGGGCTCGACGTCGCCGAGCGCCGCACGCCGCAGGAGGGCCAGATCCGCGGCTTTCGAGCCGGGACCGATCGGGAGATCGACCTGCGCGTGGCGACCATGCCGACGGCCGCCGGTGAGAAGTTGGTGCTGCGCCTGCTCGACCGCGGCAGCGTGCCGCACGACCTCGGCGGCCTCGGCCTCGAGCCAGAGCAGCTGCGTCAGGCCCGGGCCGCGCTGACGCGCCCGCAAGGCCTGACGATCGTCGCCGGCCCGACGGGCAGCGGGACGACGACGACGCTCTACGCGGCGGTGAGCGAGCTCGCCAGCGACAACGTCAGCGTCGCCACCGTCGAGGATCCGATCGAGTACGCCCTGCCCGGCTGTACCCAAGTACAGGTCCAAAAGGACAGCGGGCTCGGCGTCGCCGCCGCGGTGCAGGCGTTGCAGCGGCAAGACCCGGACATCCTGATGATCGGCGGGCTGCCGGATCTCGAGGCGGTCGACGCCGCGGTGCGAGCGGCGATCTCCGGGCGACGGGTGCTGACCACGCTGCCGACCGGCGACGCCGCGAGCACGCTGATCCGACTCGTGCACCTCGGAGTCGAGCCGTACCTGGTCGCGGACGCGGTCAGCCTGGTGATCGCGCAACGGCTGGTGCGGCGGCTGTGCGGCGAGTGTGCAGGCGACGATCCGGGGGCGACGGCGGCGCGGCTGATCGAGGCCGGCATGACGCCGCAGCAGGCCCAGGCCTGCCGACCGAAGCGGGCCCGCGGCTGCAAGGCCTGCCTCGGCGGCTATCGCGGGCGGGTCGCGCTGTTCGAGGTGCTGCCGATCGGCGCGGCCCTGCAGGAGCGCATCGCCGAGGGCGCGGGTGCGGCCGAGCTGCGCGCGGAGGCGGCTCGCCTCGGGCTTCGTGACCTGCGCGCGGTCGGGCTGGCGCAGGTGGCCGCGGGCACGATCGGCCTCGACGACCTGCTGCGGGCGACCGGAGAGCGCCTGGTCTGAGGGCGATGCCGCTGTTTCAATGGCAAGCCTTGAACGCCGCCGGTGAGCCGATCGAGGCGGTGGAGGCCGGTGAGTCCGAGGTGCAGCTGATCGAGGCGCTGCGTCGTCGCGGGCTACGCGTGACGCGGGTGCGACGCGAGCTGCCGGTCGCCGAGGTCACGCGCGCACGCGCGGTCGCGCCGGCGGTGCTGCGCCTGCTGCAGGAGCTGGCCACGCTGCGCGGCCTCGGCTTCAGCGTGCCCGGGGCGCTCGCCCAGCTCGCGGCCGATCCTTCCCGCGAGCCCAGCGGGCTCGCGGGTGAACTGATGCTCGTGCGCCAGGCGGTCGAGGCCGGGCAGTCGCTCGGTGAGGCGCTCGCCCGCGTGCCGCAGCGCTTCGATGTCTTGCTATGCCGGGTGCTCGCCGCCGGGGAGAGCCGTGGGGACCTCGACGGCGCCCTGCGCAGCCTGACTCGCCATCTCGAGTTGAGTGAGCGACCCGACCTGCTCGAACGACCCGACCCGCGCGAACGACCCGACCCGCTCGCGTCCGCCTTGCGCCGCCTCGGCTGGACCGCGTTCGCCTGCGTCGCCGCGCTCGTGCTGGCCCTCGCGGTGCTCACGCCGCTCGGTGGTGGCTTGCTCGTGCGCCTCGATGTGACGCCCTCGCTCGTCGGCGCCGCCTTGCTCGCGCTCGCGGCCACGCTGGCGCCCTTGCTGCCCTGGCTGGTGATCGGCGCCGCCTTGCTCGCGCTCGGCGGGCTCGCGGCGCTGCGCTCGTCGCGGCTGCGCACCCGCCTCGACGCGCTGCTGCTGCGCGTCCCCGGCCTCGGCCCGGCGCTGCGCCTGCACGGGACGCTGCGCCTGGCCCGGCTGCTGGCGCTGGTGCTGGCCGTGGAGCTGCCGCTGCTGACGGCGCTCGAGCTCGCGGCGCCGCGACTCGGCAACGACGCGCTCGCCACGGCGCTGCTGCGTGCGCGCACGCAGGTCGCCCAGGGCCTGGATCTGGCGGGAGCGCTGGCAGAGAGCGGGCTGCTGACGCCGCTGGGGGTCGCCCTGCTGCGCAGCGCCGATCTGGGGGCGGCCTTGCGGGCGCTCGCGGGCCGCTGTGAGGCCGAGGCCGAGGTTCTGGCGCGCCGGGCCCGGAGGCTGGCGCGGGGTCTCGGCCTGCTGACCGGCGCGCTGGTGCTGACCAGCGCGCTGGTGCTGCTGTGGCCGCTCCGGCGCTGAGCTCAGCTCCGCTCGGCTCAGCTCAGCTCAGCTCAGCTCAGCTCAGAAGGTAATGACCGGGCCGAGGTTCAGGTCGATCAGGAAGCTCGAGGTCTTCGGGAACCACACGCTGACCTGAGCTTCAGCGAACAGCGCGAAGTTCTTCACGATCTGATAGTTGAAGCCGAAGGTCGCGCCGATGAAGCCGCCGCCGATGCGCACGGTGTCGATGCGCTGGGCCGTGTCGGCCTGGGTGGCCACGCTGCCAGCGAGGAGCGCGCCCGGCTCTCCACCGGTGCAGCCGCCCGAGTACGGCCACACGGGCTGGCAGTTGCCGAACGAGTCGGTGCCCGCGGCGACCTCTTTGTCGTCAGGGACGCTGTTGCCGTTGCGGTCGTTGGCGAAGCTCATCGGCACGCGCAGGCGGGCGAAGCCGCCGCCGACCATGCCGCCGACGAACAGGCGAAACTTCTTCTCGTCCTGGCCGAGGAAGTATTTGACCTTGATGCCGCCGGCGCCGGTGAAGCCGGGCTTGACGCGAACGCCCTGCGGGTTCGGGTTGGTCGTCACATCCTGGAAGGAGGCGTCGAGGGCGAGCTTCGGGTCGTCGCGAAAGACCTTGGAGCCGGTGGCGACCTGCAGGCGCGCGAAGCCGGAGAGCACGAGCGCCCGACCGATGCGAAAGCCGATCTCCGGGGCGATGTGAAACGGCGCGGGGGCCATGCCGGACTTGACCGGGTGGTGTGCCGCGCAGGCCTTCGCGTCGTAGGCCTGCGCCAGCTCGGCCGGCGAGAACGGCGCCCCGTAGGCGCCTCCGCCCAGACTCGCCGCGAAGGAGGCCGCGTCGCCGGGCACGCTGCCCGAGCCGGCCTGCCAGCGCGCCAGCGAGCAGGCGTAGTCCGCGATGTCGTAGCCCTGGTTCGGCGAGTACTGCTGATAGCTGAGGTCCGCGACGCCGCGCGCGAGGCCGACGCCGGCGCCGAGGCCGATGTTGATGAACACCTTCGGCAGCAGGTTCTTCGGCTTCGGCGGGGGCTCGGGCTTCGGCTCGGGCTTCGGCTCGTCCTTGACGCAGACGATGTCGAGCTTGAGCGGGTTCTCCGAGTCGCCCTTGTTGCCCTGCTCCTTGTTGGCGGCGTCGAAGACGTAAATGAAGTACTCGACCGGCTTGTCGCCGTGGTCGCTGGCGGTCAGCGTCAGCGAGGCCAAGTTGCCGAAGATGTCCATCGCCGCGGTCTTGAACTCACCGGAGCCCGCAGGCCGCCAGTAGAACGCGAGCTGCCCGCCCTCGGGCACCAGCCGGGCGTGGGCGTTGAAGATGATGTCCTTGCCGCAGACGTCCGTGATATCTGGCGAGGTGTGGACCAGGGCCTCCTCGATCGGCTTGCCGGCCGAGGCCTTGCGGGCCTTGTCGAGCAGCTTCTGCAGGTCCGGCGAGCGCAGCGCGGTCGGCAGCGCGATGTTGTAGTCGGCCTTGATCGCCTCGACGAAGGCCGCCGTGGTCTTGTCGGCCTTGCCGGTGTTCGAGAAGATGATGACGGCCCGCAGCATGCGCAGCGGCGCGGTCGCCGGATCCTCGGCGGAGGCGCTCGCCAGCGCCGCGTCGAGGCCCGCCAGCGCCGGGTCGAGCTCGAGGTTCTCGTACTGGCCGAGCGCCTTGACGTACGCCGCCTTGAGGTCAGCGTTCCCGTCGAGCATCGCGCTCAGAGGCAAACTGCGGATGATGTGAGCCGAGCGCGGCGTGGCAGCGGTGGCGCTCCCCGACGAGAGGGACACGAGCACCGCCAGCCCCATGGCGGCGCAGAGCCACGTCCGGGCTCCTCGGCGAGGGGTGGGCTGGAATCGGTGTGTGGTGCTCACGGCGTGGACGCGGCTCCTTCAGGCGAGGGCCGGCGCGGACGCCGGCTGAATGCGCGCCGCGAGGGCGGCGTAGAGACCAAAGACAGGGCAGAAGCGCGAGGCTAAAGCGCGCGCGGACAGAGCACGAGGCTGGGCGCGCCGCATGAACGACGCGCCCAGGAAAATGCGACCTACTGGATGGTCTTCTTGCAGTCCTTGAGGTTGAACTCGACGCGACGGTTGGCGGCACGGCCATCGGCGGTCTTGTTGCTCTCGGGCGAGAGCGGCTTCTCCTCGCCCCAGCCGATCGGCTCGAGGCGCGCGCCGTCGATCTTGCCCTGCTCGACCAGGTACTTCTTGACGCTGTCGACGCGCTTCTGCGACAGCGTCTTGTTGAACTTGTTCGAGCCCTTGCTGTCGGTGTGACCCTCGATCCAGATCTTGATGTCGGGGGCGGCGTTGAGGGTGTCGCGAACCTCGTCGAGCACCTTGAAGCTCTTCGGGTCGATGTCCCACTTGTTGAACTTGAAGTAGATCTTGTCCGACAGCTTGATCTGGCAGTTGTCGATCTTGAGGACATCCGGGCAGCCGTCCTCGTCCTCGACGCCGTCGACGTCCTCGGGGAGGCTGCGGCAGTCGACCTCGACGCCGTTCTCGGACTTCCTGTCCTTGTTGGTCCACTGGTAGGTGCCGTCGGGGTTGCGGACCAGCTCCGCGGCGTCGAGCACCTTGTCGTTGTCGTTGTCCTTGTCCGGGCAGCCGTCCTGGTCCTCGAACTGGTCGAAGTCCTCGGGGTCGTTCGGGCACTTGTCGACGGCGTCGAGCAGCGTGTCGCGGTCGTTGTCCGGATCCGGGCAGCCGTCCTCGTCCTCGAACTGGTCGACGTCCTCTGCCTCGTTACGGCAGTCGATCTCGCGGCCGTTCTCGGTCTTCTTGTCGAGGCTGGACCAGTTGCCGTCCTTGAACTCGGCGGCGTCGAGGACCCCGTCCTTGTCGTTGTCCTTGTCGGGGCAGCCGTCGAAGTCCTCGAAGCTGTCGAAGTCCTCTGGATCGTCCGGGCACTTGTCGGCGGTGTCGTCGTAACCGTCGCCGTCGCGGTCGCCGACCTTCGGGCCGCTGACGACCACCTGGTTCGGGTCCTTGCAGCGGACCGGGTCGGTCTTCTTGCGCGCGAGGGTGCTGTAGAGCTCGGCCTTCTCCGTGTGCTCCTTGCCCCGGTAGTACTCGCCCATGGTCAGCGCGTCGCGGGCGAAGCGGATGTTCGCCTCGGCGATCGCCGTCTCCTTGGGCGCGCAGCCGATGGTCTTCGAGCCGTCGGCGATCGCTTCCTGAAGGATCTTGTCGTAGCCGTCGACCTTGCCGCTGAGGGTCTGGCCGGCACAGGCCAGTCCGAGCACCGCAACGGCCGCCGTGGCCCCAATCGAGAGCTTGCGACGGTTCACTTGCCACCTCCGACCGACACGCCCGCCTTGACCTTGCCGTCGCCCGCCGAGCCCGAGGCCTCGGCCTTGGGCGCCTCGTCCGGCGCCGCCAGCACCTCGCTGCGCTCGCCAGTCTGGCCCTTGCGCCGCATCTCGGCCTTGCGTTCGGCCTCCTCGGCGAGCTGCTTGGCGCGCTCACCGTAGTCGAAGGATCGCTCGTACTCGCTGTAGCCCATCAAGATCTTGGACTGCTCCAGGTAAGTCACGGAACCCCAATATTCGTAGGGCGCGTTCTCTTCGGCACCGGCCGCCTCGGCCTTGGCCACCGACTGGCTCGACTCCTTGGCCACCTTCTTCAAGTAGCCGAAGGGCCCACAGCCCGCGCTGAGGACGCTGAGCGAGCAGAGCGCGACCGTGACGAGGACGGGGAAAAGCTGACTTGGACGCGTTCTTCGCAACACCCGAGGCTCCCTGGTTCGAGATCGTGACAGGCACGGCCGGACCTCGAGGCCCGAGCGAAGCTGCCGAAATCGGCGCGACGATACCAGGGGGGCCCGCGGGGGGTCAACAACACTGCCGGCCAGGCAGCACCGCGACCGCGGCGCTCCGCTGCGGGGCGAGAATCGGCCCCGTAGACCTGTCAAACGTGGGCAATAGGGCGGCGCCGCGCGCCGCGCGTGCACCTGCAACGCTCGCGCGCCGGGCGTGCAGAAGCCGCTTTACGGCCCGTGGGGAGGCGATGCGGCGCATCGGAGCGGCCGGGGTCGGCTCGTGGTGGGCCGGGGCCCCCGCGACTGATACGCTCGCCGAATGGCAGCCCGGAACTTCGCGCGGACCGCCGACCGCGCTAGCGAGCGCCGCTCACGGGTCCGGGGCGGACTCGCGGCCTGCATCTTCGCCGGGATCGCCCTCGCCGCGTGCACCCGGGTCAGCGACACGCAGCGCTTCCCTCTCGTGTCCGAGCGCCTGACGATCGTCCGCACGATCCCCGAGCCGGACGCCGTGATCGCCCCAGACGTCCAGATCGACTTCTGCTTCTCCGGCCACGTCGACCCGCGCGCCCTCGACGACTTCGACGTCAGCGTCTCCTCCGGGCGCCTCGAATTCGACACCCGCCTCGACCTCCAGCTGTTCGCCTGGCGCCCTCCCGGGGCCGCCGTCGGCACCGCAGAGGCCGCCTGGTGCCCGGGCAGCGTCCTGTCCGTCCGTCCTCGCGCCCTGCTGCGCCCGGGCGTGCGCTACCGCGTCCGCATCCAGCCCGCGGCCGTCGGCTGGGCCGGCGAGCAGCTCGATGTCACCACCCCGGGGTGGGTCCAGGACGAGGACGGCCCGGCGTTCCTCGTCGCATTCACCGTCGACCCCGAGGCCCAGCTGCCCATGGACGGCGACACGGACACGGAGGGCGACACCGCTGGCGATACCGACACCGGGGGCGAGCCGCCGGCACCGACGCTCGGCGACCTGTTCGCGCCCGGCCAGGTGTTCGCACCCGACAACCCCGCCTGCAGCTGTCATCGCAACAGCGCGGTAGATCCGCTGGCCCAGGCGCGCCTCGACCTCTCGAGCCCGGACGCCGCCTTCGCCGGCCTGGTGCTCTCGAGCCGGCTGATGTCGACCGGCTTCCCGATGGTCGCGCCGCGCCGCCCCGCCGAGAGCTACCTCGTGCAGGTGCTGCTGCGCGACGACGACGGCCACGCGCTGCTCGGCGTGCTCGGCGAGCCGATGCCGCCCGACGAGCCCCTCGCCTACGCCGACATGGTCGCCCTGGTCCGCTGGATCGAGGGCGGCGCGCAGCGCTAGCCGATCCTCAGGGCAGCTCCGGCCGCACTTCCGGGCGCTCCATCTCGCGGACCATCTTCAACATCCCCTCGAGGCGCGCCTGTCGAGCCTTCGCCTCCTCATGGGTGCGCACGAAGTCGACGCTCTTGAGCCCGAGCGCCGCGGCGCGCTCGTACAGGGCCACCGCCTCGCCTTGCATCTTCAAGCAGGACTGGACCTGGTCGCCGCTCAGGATGTTCGCCCCCGCCTGCTTGTCGTAGAGCAGCTTGCAGGGTCCGCGCTCCGCGTCGCCCTCGACCTTCATCCCCGCCATGTACAGGTCCTGGCGCGACTCCCCGCCGCAGCCCGCCAGGAGCGTCGAGATCATCAGGAGAGCCGCGAGCACCAGGCGAGGCATCCATCCACGGTACACCCCGCCGTCCCCGCGACCAAGCGACCCCGGCGGGTCCGCTCCGGGGCCCCCGCGGCGTGAGCCACCCCCCGACGGCGGCGCGCGCCCGGTCCTCCGCGCGTGCTAGCTTCGCCCCCCGCCATGCAGGTCCTGCGGCAGCCCGTTCCTCTCCCGCCCGCCACGGCCGCCTGCGTCGGCGCCTTCGACGGCCTGCATCTCGGCCACCAGGCGCTCCTCCGCCGCGCGCGGGCCCTGCAGCCGCGGGTCGCCCTCGTCACCTTCGACCCGCACCCGGCCTTCATCCTCGCCCCCGAGCGCGCGCCCGCGCTGTTGCAGTCGCCGGGCCAGCGCGCCCGCGTCTGCGCCGCGCTCGGCATCGAGACTTTGGTGCTGCTGCCCTTCGACCGCGCGCTCGCCGACACCAGCCCCGAGGGCTTCGCCCAGCGCCTGCTGATCGACGGCCTGCGCCCCGCGGCGGTCGTGGTCGGCGCGGACTTTCGCTTCGGCGCCAGACGACGCGGCGGCACGCGCGAGCTCGCCGAGCTGCTGGGCCCCGCCGGCATCGCCGTCGAGGTCGTGGAACCAGTACCTATCCCCTGGGCCAGGTCCGACGCCCCCCCGAAGCTCAGCAGCTCGGAGATCCGCACCACCGTCGCGACCGGCGCGGTCGAGCGCGCCGCCGCCATGCTCGGCCGCTGGTACAGCGTCGAGGGCGTCGTCGTGCGCGGTGCCGGACGCGGCCGACAGCTCGGCGTGCGCACCGCCAATATCCACGCCCCGACCGCGCTCCTCCCCCGCGCGGGCGTCTACGCCGGCGCCCTCGGCCTCATCGCTTCCTCCTCGGACCCGTCCCCTGCACCCTGGCCCGCCGCGATCAGCCTCGGCCGTAACCCCACCTTCATCGACGACCCCAACGCCCCGCTCGTGCTCGAGGTCCACGCGCTCGGCCAGGACCTCGGCGACAGCCTCTACGGCCGCACCGTCGAGGTCGCCTTCGCCGGCCGCCTGCGCGACGAGCAGCGCTTTGGCAGCCCCCAGGAGCTCCGCGACCAGATCGGCCGCGACCTGCAGGCCGTCCTGCCCGCGCTTGACCCCGCCGGCCTCGCATCCTTCGCCGCCTGCCTGACCCCTGCAACATGACCCAAAAGCCCTACGCGCCGACGCTCGCCAGCGCCACCCTCGCGCAGGTGTACATCCAGCAGGACCACCTCGAGCAGGCGCGTCGCATGCTCGCCCGGGTGCTCCAGGCCGACCCGCTGCACGGCCACGCGCTCGCCCTGTCGGCCCGCCTGAACGCCCGCTCGCGGGCCCGCCTCTACGCCGGCTACCGCCCGGGCCGCGGCCTCGCGCTGCGCTGGCACGACGCCCCCGACCTCCCGGACCTCCACCTCATCGCCACGATCTTCCGCCCGGTGCCGGAGATCTCCGCCACCACGGTCTACGTCACCTCGACCCCGTGCCGCAGCCCCGGCGGTGAACACAGCTTCGTGATCCCCGGCGACGCCGGCGGCCCGGCGACAGCCAGCCTCTGCCTCGCCCGCTGGGACGGCGCCCACCTGCACCCGGTCGCCGTCCACGAGCCGCTGTCGTGGTAAGGTCGCCCGCGCCCATGTTTCGCGGAGCCTACACCGCCCTCATCACGCCCCTGCGCCACGACCGGCTCGACGAGCCCGCCTTCGTCCGCCTCGTCGAGCAGCAGATCGCCGCCGGCATCGACGGCCTGGTCCCCTGCGGCACCACCGGCGAGGCCAGCACCCTGACGATGAGCGAGCACCTGCGCGTCGTCGAGCTCACCGTGCGGACCGCGGCCGACCGCGTACCCGTGCTCGCCGGCGCCGCCGCCAACGACACCCGCAAGGCCATCGAGCTCGCGCGCGCCTGCAAGCAGCTCGGCGCCGCCGGCACCCTGCAGGTCACGCCCTGGTACAACAAGCCGACCCAGGACGGCCTCATCGCCCACTTCAGCGCGATCGCCGAGGCCAGCGAGCTGCCGGTGGTCGTCTACAACGTGCCCGGCCGGACCGGCGTCGACCTCCTCCCGGAGACCGTCGCCACCCTCGCCCGTCACAAGCGCATCGTCGGCATCAAGGAGGCCACCGGCGACATGGTCCGCCTGTCACGGCTGCGCGAGCTGCTGGGCGCCGACAGTCACTTCGACCTCCTCTCCGGCGACGACTTCACCCTGCTGCCCTTCCTCGCGCTCGGCGGCCACGGCGTGATCTCCGTGACCAGCAACGTCGCCCCCGGATGGCTCGCCGAGCTCTGCCATGCCGCCGCGGCGGGCCGCTGGGACGAGGCCCGCGCCCTGCACTACAAGCAGCTGCCCCTCGCCCGCGCCCTGTTCGGCCAGCCCAACCCGATCCCCGTCAAGTCGGCCATGGCCCTGCTCGGCCGCTGCACCGCCGAGATGCGACTCCCGCTCCTCTCCATCGACCCGCAAAGCCGCGAGGGCCAGGCCCTCAGCGACGCCCTCCAAACTCTGGGACTCCTGTCATGACCGATCGCCTGACCCCCATCGTCATCGTCGGCGCCCGCGGCCGCATGGGCAAAGCCCTCCTCCGCGAGATCATCATCAGCGACAGCATGGTCCTCGAGGCCGCCGTCGACCGCTCGAGCGGACCCGGCCTCGGCCAGGACGCCGGCCGCCTCGCGGGCCTCCACGACCTCGGCGTCGCCGTCACCGACGAGCTGCGCCCGCGTCGCAGGAGCATCGTCGTCGACTTCTCGCTGCCCCAGGCCACCGACGCCAACCTGCGCCGCTGCCGGGAGGCCGGCGTGCCGCTGGTGCTCGGCACCACCGGCCTGCACAAGACCACCCGCGATCTGCTGCGCGCGGCCGCCAAGGACATCCCGATCGTCAGCGCCGCCAACTTCAGCGTCGGCGTCACGCTGCTGACCCGCATCGCCGGCGTGGTCGCCTCCGCGCTCGGCGAGCAGTGGGACGCCGAACTGCTCGAGATCCACCACACCCACAAGCGCGACGCCCCCTCCGGCACCGCCCTGCGGATCGCCAAGTCCATCGCCAAGGCCACCGGCCGCGCCGCCGAGACCAGCGTCCGCACCGACCGCGCCGACCCTCACGCCCGCCCCCGCGAGCCCGGCGAGATCGGCGTCTCCGTCATCCGCGGCGGCGACTCGGTCGGTGAGCACACGCTCATGTTCCTGACCGACGGCGAGCGCCTCGAGCTCACCCACCGCGCCACCGACCGCGCGATCTTTGCCCGCGGCGCCTTGCGCGCGGCCCGCTGGGTCGTCGACAAGCCGCCGGGGCTCTACACCATGAGCGACGTGCTCGGCCTCGCCGGCCTCAGCTGAGCCCGCGCCCGGATCTCGCCGGACCACCCTGACATGGACCCGCTCGAGTTTCGCCTCATCGAGCGAGCCGCGACGGCGCAGGGCGAGCGCGGCAGCTTCGCCGTGCGGATCCCCCCGGAGCTGTTCGCCTTCCAGGGCCACTTCCCGGGCGACCCGGTGCTGCCCGGCATCGCCCAGCTGCTGAGCCTCGCGCTCGATCGCGTGCATGTCCTGTGGCCCGAGCTCGGCCAGCCGCGTCGGGTCACCCGCCTCAAGTTCCGCCACAAGCTCGTCCCCGGCGACGAGCTCGAGCTCCGGCTCGAGCGCGACGCCATGGAGGTCCGCTTCGAGCTCCACCGCGGCCCCGAGCTGTGCAGCCAGGGCTGCTTCGACTTCAGCGCCGCCCTCCCGACCCCGCCATCCCCGCAGTGAGTCCTGCGACGCGGCACCGCGGTCGGTCGCGTGTCAACGACGGCGAGCTGCGCTAATGATGGACCCCGTGGATCAAGCCCCTCGCACCGTCGACATCGCCATCCTCGGCGGCGGCCTCGCCGGCAACCTGCTCGCCCGCCAGCTGCGGCGCAGGCTGCCGCAGCTGTCGGTCTCCATGTTCGAGCGCAGCCGCGAGACCAGCTTCAAGGTCGGCGAGTCCACCGTGGAGATCGCCACCAACTATCTCCTGCGCCGCCTCGGCCTCTCGACCTACCTTTACGAGAACCAGCTGCCGAAAAACGGCCTGCGCTTCTTCTTCGACACCCCGAACAAGGACGCCGCGCTGATCGACATGAGCGAGATCGGCAGCGACCGCCTGCCGCCCTTCCCCTCGTTCCAGATCGACCGCGCCCGCCTCGAGGCCGACCTCCTGCGCATGAACGCCGCCGACGGCGTCGACATCCACACCGGCGCCCGCGCCCACGACCTCAAGCTGCACGAGCAGGACGGCGGACCCGAGCAGCGCACCGCCAGCGGCATGCACGAGTTCATCGTCACCGAGGGCGAGCAGCGCTACCCCGTGCACGCGCGCTGGGTCGTCGACGCCAGCGGCCGCGCCAGCGCGATCGCCCGCCTCAAGGACCTGCGGGTCCCGGTCGCCGAGCACGGCATCTCCGCGGTCTGGGGCCGCTTCACCGGCCACGCCGACATGGACGACTGGGGCCCGGACAGCTGGCGCGCGCGTGTGCAGCACACCGCGCGCATGCTCTCGACCGTCCACTTCTGTTACCCCGGCTACTGGATCTGGTTTATCCCGCTCGGCCGCGGCGTGATGTCGGTCGGCTGGGTCGGCGACAGGGCGATCTTCCGCGACGAGATGCGCAAGCCCGAGGGCTTCCTCGAGTTCTTGAAGGGCCACCGCGCCGCCTGGGACCTGCTGAAGGACCGCGCCCAGCTGGTCGATGTGCTCGCCTACAAGCAGCTCGCCTACGGCACGCGCCAGTTCTTCGGCGGCGCCGACCGCTGGTTCCTCACCGGCGAGGCCGCGGCCTTCAGCGACCCCTTCTACAGCCCCGGCAGCGACTTCATCGCCATCGAGAACGACTTCATCACCGACATGATCGCCCGCGACCACGCCGGTGAGTCGCGCACGCAGCTCGCCGAGCGCTCGGCGACCTACGACGAGTTCATGAAGTTCCGCTTCGAGGCGACCCTGCTGCTGTACCGCGACCTCTACCCGGTGCTCGGCAGCTACGAGCTGCTCAAGCTCAAGTGGGACTTCGACATCGCCTGCTACTACAACCTCTGGGCCGCCCCCTTCTGGCACGACGAGCACCTCGACCTGCATCAGCTCCGGGGCCAGCTGCGCCGCAAGGACTTCATGCTCCAGGGCCTGGCGAACTTCTCCAGCCTGTTCCAGCGGCTCGAGGCCGGCTTTCGCCGCAAGGGCATGATCCACCGCGCCAACCTCGGCCGCTTCAGCACCGGCCTCGATGTCGTCGACTTCGCCAACGAGCTCGGCGCGCCGCGGACGCGACGGCAAGTGATGCGTACCACCGAGGCCATCTTCAACACCATCCGCGAGCGTGCTCTGGACCTCCTGGCCGACCTCGGGGAGCCCGCCGCGCCGAGCGAGCGCAGGCTGCCGCTCCACGACTTCCTGCTGGCGACACCGCTGGCCTGACACCTGCCACCACGTACCCGCCAGGGGCCGCCCGACTGGACGCGGAGCCGCCCTCTGGCTACCATACATTCCCCCAATGAAGCGCGCGGAAATCTACCAGCGGGTCACCGGCATCCTGGTCAAGACCTTTGAGCTCGACCCCGCCGATATCCGGCCGGAGTCGCGCCTCTTCGAAGACCTCGACCTCGACAGCATCGACGCGGTCGACATGTTCGTCGAGCTGCACGAGATCACCAACCGCCGCATCGACCCCCAGGTCGCCCGCAAGATCCGCACCGTGGAGGACATCGTCACCATGGTCGAGGCCGAGCTCGCCGGCGCGGGGGCTCCTCCGGCCGACCGCTGACAGCGAAAAATCGCGTGGTCTACCCCGCCCTGAGCTCGCTCCTCCCGCACCGCCCGCCGATGATCCTCATCGACGAGCTCGTGCACTGCAGCGCGAGTGAGGTCGTCTGCGCGGTCACCGTCCGCGACGGCGCGCCCTTCGTCGCCGACGGCCGCGTCCCCGCCCTCGTCAGCCTCGAATACTTCGCCCAGACCGTCGCCGCCTTCTACGGCTACCTCTCCCGCGACCGCGAACAATTCACCATGGGCATGCTCCTCGGCACCCGCGAACTCGAGCTCCTCACCGACTACTTCCACGTCGGCGACGCCCTCACCGTCAGCGGCCACGAGCTGTGGAGCGGCGGAAACCTCGCCCAGTTTCGCTGCGAATTGCGACGCGGCCCCGAGCTCCTCGCCCTCGCCGCCATCTCTGTCCTGCACGC
>Ga0066600_10000456_pt1 | contig 14988 bp, 16 predicted proteins | sample Lowcelwee11metaG_FD_59486 | JGI IMG/M metagenome (GOLD analysis project Ga0066600, IMG submission 59486) | Freshwater pond sediment microbial communities from the University of Edinburgh, under environmental carbon perturbations - Low... | ecosystem: Environmental > Aquatic > Freshwater > Pond... | reverse complement strand
ATCCGTGCATGTCAAAATTAATTCCGCCGAGTAGTAAAAGTTACTTCCGATCTGTGTGCCGACCGGAGTGACGCGCGTGATCTGTGCCGGTTTTGTAATCAGGTTATCAAATCGGTTCCACAGCACAACATTTTCAACGTCCTCGATGATGTCCAATATTCCTTTGTTCGCGCCCTGCCCGATGATCACGAAATCGTCAGCCAGTCCGTAAACGTAAATCTCGATCAGAAAATTGTATTCGTAAAAATCTTTGCCGCCTGTCATGCCTATCGTCAGAGGTGACAATGAATCGCCAGCCCACCCGAACACAATACACGGCCATGACATTTTTGTTACGTCGTTGGCGAGTGCTCGGGAGAATTTTTTTACATACGATTTCAGCGTCGCGTCATTCGACAGTTCGGAAAAGATTTTCTCATATAGTGTTTTTCGCGTCGTGTTAGGCATTACTGCATCCCCGAAACTGTTTGTTTGAGTTCGCGCTCGATCACCCGGTCAACAATGGCAACGGCTTCGTCGGCGTCAGCGTCGCTTATGTAGTGGTATCCGCGGTCGGCATTCACGCCGCGCCCGATACCGGTGAATGATGTAGGATGGTGATAGACCGCCCAGTCACGGGTCGGTCTTATCACAACCCCGCCACCCGACGTGCCTGTCTGCGGCATTAAATCCATAGAAGTCATCGATGCGTTTGTCGTGGCAAGCGGGCGCGCCTGTGACACGCTCAACCGCGCTCGTGGATTATTTCGCATTATTGCCCGATATTGTTTTTTCAAGGTTTTTGGAGTGCTTTTTCGCTGATATGCACTTGATACCAGAATGCCGAGAACCGGTTTGTCGCCTGATGTATTTTCACCCGATTGTCGGTAACGCTGATCGACGGATTTTCTTACGAGCATTCCAACGTTCTTCCACGCGCCGGACAGCACAATGCCCCTCTCGTGCAGCGTGGTCATCTTGTCAATGAGCGGCGCGAGGTTTTTCGCTTCAATGATTATTTCATCCGCCATATTCAGTCGCCCTCTGCGTTGTAAGCATCGTTCCAGCCGTCCATTGATTCCTCATATTCAGTCGTTATCGTTTCGCCGTCCTTCGTGCGGGACATTCCGAATACCGGGTCATAACCATCGGTTGAACACTCGAAGTTATTGACAATCAGCGTTGCGCCAGTAGCGTCAACGATGCTCGCCGGGTTCTCGATAAGCGTTTTGAGGTTCTCTAATGCACGTTCCCAAAAATCGTCAACCCAGTCTGATTTACCGGGGTCAACCTTGTGATGCTTCGTCCGTAAAAAATAGAACGTCATCATGTCATCGGATACGCCGTGCAGATCATCGGGGATAGTGGTGAGCGGCAGGTTCGTAACGTCAATAACTTTCGACAACCACAGGTCAATTTTCGCGTTGGCCTTTTTGCGAAAATGGTCGATAATATCAGAGGTCAACTCGCTGTCTGCAATCAACCTGTCATATTCGGTAGTGGTCAAGTTATACTTGAATCCGTTTGTCGTTCCGTATGTCGTGTGCATAGCCGCTCACACCCCGTTATTGTGACTTACGATACCGGCGAAACCTTGCAACCTTCCGGCGGAAGCTTCGCGTCGTAAAAATTTACTATGGCCGCTTTGACAAATCCTATTTCGGTGTCGGATTCTTTTATAAAAGCCACCGGCCCCATGTCTCCACCTGCATCATCCTTAAGCCTTAATACTCCACCTTCGTTTACGATCTGTTTCATTGTATTTCCTCCGCCCTTCTGTTGAATTTATGTTACCATCCGCAGGTGTTTGCCGTGGCAAGCCCCGTGGTGAATGTAACCGTTCCTGTGGCGGTACACGCAAACGAACCGTCATAAGTGCAACACACCGTTTGGGTGAACGAGTCTCCAGTAGCCACGCCGGATATGTATCCCGTTGCCGTGACAACTCCTTCATGCGATACGCTCCAATGATTACTATCAATGTCATTGCCGGGAACTGCCGCCGTGTTTGTAATAGAAATCATCGGGGAAAGGTTGGCACTTGCATAGTTTCCAATCGTGAACGGATAGCCCGTGCTTCGATTTTCGATAAGCACACCATACAGATCATCCCCGCCATAAGCCGTGAAATATCCCGCATATCCGGCAGTTCCGGTAGCAAACGCATTAACGGCACGGTCGGCATCAGCGTCAGCGTTTATCGTAGTGAAGAAAGCCGCGTATGCACTATCAGAGTGACTTATCATCTGGCTCGCACTAGCATACCCGCCCATCGTTAAATTTCCATCTGCCGCAACATTCCCCGTACCGTCCACGCCAAACTCCTCATCATGCCCTGCCGAGTACAATGTCAGCGTTCCGGTTGCAGAGGTGTCGCCCGTGTGGTCAACGGTCAGTATCGCAGTCGCGTTATCTTTCAGCACAAGCGCGTCACCCGCTCCAAGTCCACTTTTATTGTCTAACGCAAGCATGGCGGCTGTATCGGTGGCAACTCCTGTCAATCCGCCGTTACGATCTACCGTTAAGGATGCTGTGGTTCCGGTGCCATATTGACCGTAAGTATAAAGATACATTAACCTGCCGCCCGTTCCCTGGTGAATACCGTTGTAAACATCGCCAGTCCCGGAGTTGCCAACTTCCATCGTATGGCCGGAACCGGCTTGATTGGCAACAATCACCGAACTTTCATTTGTTCCTGCCGAAGAAGCGTTAAAATGGGTTACTTTCTCATTGTTGCTATATCCCTTATATAGCGTAAACGGGCCAGCCCCGCCGTTTGTATTGGTAACATAAACCGCTTCTTGTGTTCCGGCTTGTTCTACGTATAGCGGATAGTAAGCAGCTTCTGTTCCGGCGTATTCAATTACTATCCCGTGCCCAGAATCCGTTGTACCGTTGCTGTCGATATAAAGCCCTTGGCCGCCGCCTGTGTTCGTTATCTGAATGCCGTCGCCAGTACCGAGTCCCTGCGTGATGTTGACCGAATCATAGGTTGAAGTTGCGCCGACTGATAACGTATTTGCCGTGGCGGTTACTCCGGTCAGAGACATTGATTCCGTGGCTGTGTTGCCGAGCTTCAACGTTTCGGTGAGCGTTCCACCCCCCGCCGCAATGCCTGTCAAGTGTGAGCCGTCACCCTCGAAGAACGTTCCAGCCGTTATCGCCGCTGTTGATGTGAGCGAGTTCACGGTTACATCATCCGTGGTCACGGCGTTGATCGCGGTCGCTTCCGGCAGGGATGTGGGTTTCGTGCTGCCCGCCATGACCGCGCGATACCCGATTCCACATACCGCGTAAAGCAGAATGAATCCGATTGTGATTTTCTTCATTGTCAAATTACCTCCGGCACTCTAAATAGTATGTGGCTATCGCCGCTGTCGGGTTATACAGATTGATTGTTTTTGCAGAAATCTTTAGGCCTTCGGGAGAAAAGAATTTCTCATTCTGAAACATCGGCATACGCGGGTTTCCTGTCGCGTCACCCGTGTATGAATAGAACGTTGTACCGGTCGCACCGGTCACCGCGAGAATAAACGAACTTGATGTTGCGGTACATGCGATTGTTCCCGTCGCGCCCGCCCCCACCGCAACCGCTGTGATCTGCTCTGTGGTTGTCAGCGGAGCCGTGTTGGTATCAATCGCCGTGGTGTCTCCGGATATGATAGCGAGGTTGCCGCCTGTTTCAAGGGCAAGTGCCGACGTATTAAGGTTGGTTCCTGCGTTGGCCGTTACCGTACCCGTTATCGCCGGAAGCGTCGTAACTGTTCCAACATTCAGCGTTCCGCTTGATACTACAACCGCTCCGGTATTACAGGCTGTAACCTTTCCGTTGAGCGTCGATAGTGTGGATTCCGTCGCGAGTGCTGAAGTGTTCAAATTCGTCCCGGCGTTGCAGGTCAAACTTCCATCGACGGTCAAGGTGTTGCCGCCGTCCTGCACGTTAACCGCGCTCGCTCCCGCCGCATTGTTGACGGTTACGTCGCCGATGTCGGTTCCGGTGACCATTTTGTTATCGATGCTGTGAACGTGATTTGCCGTCGCCAGCGTGTTCGCGTCCGTGTTCGCCATGTATAGCGTAACGGTTGCCCCGCCCGCTATATTCACATCGAGAGCTTTCATGGCCGCTGATATTGAGGTTGCCGTGACCGTAGTCGCCCCGCCGCTCCCGTCGCTTGTCGGTTGCCGGATAACCGCTTCCGCCGCCATGACCGGAGCCGCATAGAGCAGAGCCGCCATAATAATCAAACTCATTTTTCGTTTCATTTCTCGATACCTCCTGATATTGATTCCGTTACCGCATCTATTATTTCTGACACCGAAATCGTATTCATACATTTGTTTACCGCCGAATCTTTGCACGACTTGAACGGCTCGCGCCCACCGCTCGATACCATTTCCGACGCGCTCCATCGTTCCTGCCAGTCCCAACAGGGGCAGCATGACACGCGCCCGCCTGCGTACAGTGCGTTTACCGTCGAATACGTATTAAACCTCATCGACGGCGGAATAACGCAGCACAGCGCAACTACGGTTATTTGTAGTGCGGCTGCAACGTGGGCGAGTCCTGTATCCGGCGTGATGACGGCAGCGCATTTTTTCATCACCGCCGCCGCCTCTGCTATGTTGCGAGTCTGTCCGCAGGTCGATATTATATTCGGGTGTCGCTCGAAACCTTCTCCTGCCTCGGCCTGATCATCAATGAGTACAAGCCTTGCGCCCGGTATCGCGGTCGCCAGCGCGTCCGCTATATCAGGTATCCGCTCGATGGGGTATGTCCGATTCCAGCCGACCGACTTCACTACATATCCGATATATGTTTCGTCTTCCGCCGCGTCGCTCAATATCTTTTTCGCCGCCACGTATGCCTCGATGGGGATGTGAAATTCAATCTCCCGTTCTGTGAGCGTTAGTCCGATCTGCGCCGCAAATGAATCTATGCGCGGAAGCCGGTTGCGCGGCAGTGAGTAATTCTCCGTCGCATTACTCCAGTTTATGATCAAGTCCCACTCTGAATAATTGACCTCGTGAATGCTGACCACGCTGTCGATCACATCCACGCCGTTTAACATTTCCATGAGTCGCGGTCGCGTTGCATACGCGATGTAGGCACCCGGTAGCCGCCGCCGCAGTTCCCTTATAGCCGGGACGCTCATCATCAAATCGCCCGCGCCCTCGTCCCGAATCAACAGCACTCGCGGATTGTCCGGCAACTCCGGGGCAACCACGCTGTCGAATGAATCTATTGTTGAATATGCGGGAATGTAAACGCCGTAACCGCCGACCTCCACAAACCGATGCTGTGAGTGCTTCAATAGTTGGTATGCTTCCGGTCTGTCTATGAGCATCGGAATGCAGCGGTAAAAATAACCATGTCCGGCTATCAGTACAGACTGTCGCTCGCCGACGTACATCAAGAACGACTGCCGCTCGAAGTCGATATAATTCGATTCAGCCACGCGCTCTAAACACGAACGCCGCTCCACCCGCCGTTCTTCGACTGTCAATATTTTTGTTACTGTAGCCTGCATTCCTTGTCTCCCGTTTGTGTGAAAAAGGGGCGGCGGCTCATTTGTGTAACCGCCGCCCCTGCATACTCATTAAACTAAACCACCTGAAATTAGCTGATCGCAGCGCGGATGACATATCCGCAGTACGGCCCGACTATCTTCTCTGTCAGGATTTCAGCCACTTCAATGGCGTCGGACTTGCGCCCCTCTTCGCGCCACTTTGAAACCTTCCGCGCCTGTGCTTCCATCGTCACGGCGGCGGTCATAACCTGTAACGACATCGGGGACGGATCGAGGTACAGAAGAACCACGTGCTTGCCCCATACGTCGGCGAGCGATGCGGTCTGTCCCTCTTCCGCGCTGTCGTACACGCCACCGGGAATGAGTACGCGCATGTTGAACATCGTGGGCGGCAGATCGCCGTTGACCAGAAGGTTGCTCTGCGTGTACTTGATCAGTTCGCGGATTGAAGAATTGCGTTTCACGACACGCGAAACCGCTGACGGGATGATGATCGTGTTCGGGTCGCGCCCGATACCCGCGCGGATAACTTCTTTCGCTGCATCAATGTCTTCCTCGATGGAACCCGCCGCGAGTGATGCGTTGTCCCACTGGTGAACTCCGGAGAGCGTTGTTCCGTTGCTCGTTGAAAGATCGCCCCACGAGGCTATCGTGGTGTACGAGGACGCAACGCGAAGTTCGCGCTCGATCATCAGCATGTCCGTCAGGTTGTTCGTGACGGTCTGATCCGGTTTAACCGGGTCATCGGCATTACGCCGCTCGCGGTCGCTCACCAGATCGGCAAGTTCGTACTCTTCGCAGCGGTAGTTCGTTGTCGATGCGGTGAACGCGGCAACGAAATTCGGGTCAGCCTTGTCAGCGCGGATGGATTTGCGCCGTCTGAAGTTTTCTTTCCCGAAGATGTAATAAACATCGGATTCTTTCTTCACGCCCACACGCGGGCATACCGCGTCCGCAATGAGGGAACCGTTGCTGTAGCGAAGTGAAAAGTTTGTCAGCGGAGCATCAACATGCGCCGTGCCCCTGTTGGTGTAGTTAGATTTCTCGAAAGGCATTATCGGTCACTTCCTTTCTGTGTGCGTCGATTAAGACGAATACTCATTCGGAATTGCGAGGATACATTTCACGAGTGAGTTAGCGGATGTTGCTGCGGAGATCGCTCGACCTACGATTCCGATACCGCTTGCGTGTGCGCCCGTTCCTTTGGGAGCAACGCGACCGTCCGCACCGCTGATAACCAGCACGTCGCCGATTGCGACGGATGCGGAAATTTTTACTTTCGTGATTCCAGCCGTCGCGTAATTCGCGGTGTATCCGGCTGCGTGTTCGCTGTCCTGAAGCACGCCGAATATGTTGCCCGCATTCGCCCCGGCGGGACGTGTTACCTGTCCCTCGGTGGCGGTATCAAGCACGGCCACGCAATACTGACCGAGCGTTGTTTCCGCCGCCTTCATCGTTGCAGTAGTAGAGAGGATGTTGTTCGACTCCATGATTATTCACTCTCCCCTTCCGGCACGGTTTCGATAGTCCAACCGGCCTGTTTCATGTACAGTGAATAGTTCGCCTGTGTGGAGAAGTCTTTGCCGTCCGCCCTGCAAAGCTCGGCGGCTTTCTTTTCCATTTCGGCATAATTCGACCCGCCGCGTTTGGCGTCCGGGTTTTCCTTCGCGTATTCACTGAGCAACGGATTTACTTTCAGGTCATCCATTGTTTTTGTGAATGCGCTTATTTTCTCGTTGTCTCCCGTTGCGAGTATCGTCTCGAACTGCGGAACGAATACCGCTTCCATGACGGCAGGCTCTACGCGGTTCCCGTATTTCGCTTTGAAAGCGGTTACCTTTTCGGCCTTGCGCTCGTCTTCGATTGCCTTGAATTTCTGGTCGTACTCGCCGACCTTCGCTTTGAAGGTGGCAGTCTGTCCGGCCTCGGTTTTCAGGGCGGCTTCGTGATCGGATTTCATCTTGTCCATTGCTGCCGAGTTTTCGGACAGCTTGACTTCGAGTTCGGCGATTTTCGCCATGAGTTCCTCGATCTTCTTGTCTTTCTCGTCCATTGCGTACTCACTTCCTTTCTTTTTCTCATTTGTGGTATCATCATTACCCGATGCGTCCATCGAGTAGCTTGATGCTAATTTATTTCCGTATAGGGCGTGTATTTCTTCAAGGCTGCCGAGAGCCGGGAGCATCGCGCCGAGAAGTGCCAGTCCCGACGGCAGGTGCTTTATCACGCGCCCGGTTTCCTCGTCCTCGTATCCGTGGTAAATCTCCATGCTGCGTTTCTTGTAGCCCTTCGCCTTTATCAGGTCGGCGACTTTCGCGGGAACGCCGCACAGATCGAAGAACAGCCTGCCGCCCTCGGCGACCGCGTTACGCAGCCACCCGAATGCCGGGTAGCCGTCGGTCTTGAACGGCTGCGCATCATCGTGACCGAGTTTGACGGGAGCCTCGAAACACCCCTGACGTTCAAGCCTGTTGTACTGCGCGGCCATGTCCGCTATGTCTTCATCGGTGTATTCGGTTGTTTTACCACTGCTGTCAGTCCACTTGCCCGACCGGAACGCTTCAACCCGCGCAATGTCAACGGTTTTAAGATCGGCTTTTTTCGCGTAAACGTAAACATCGCCGTCGCGCTCCACGAATGACAGACCCGATTTCCGTAGCCCCGCAGATCGTAACGCCTCACGTGCCGCATATACGGACAGGCCGGACAGTTTCATCAATGCGTGTTCGCCGTCGCTGTTGTCCGATTCTTTTTTTACCCATGCTCCGTCCTTGATTTCGTGCGTGTCCTGAAATTGCTTTATCGCCACAGCCCACACGCTGTCAACGGTCGCCGGGTCTATAGCATCCGCAACCGCCGCTATCGCGTTCGCCTGTTCGAGTTTCAACGGCACATCATTTATGCTTTTCAGATTGTCGGGAACTTCCGACATTTCTTTCCACGGCATATCAGTTACCTCCGCTTATCGGGAACCACTTTTTGCAGCACACGCCTCGCTTGACCAACGTGTTACGCTCTCGAAACATTTCACGCGCCACCGTCAGATCGCCGCCGCATTGCCCTCTATATTCGGCAAGCTCGTTTACCTGTCGCCCCGTCAAGTGCGCCCCGTCAACAAACCGCATTTCTTCGGGAGCATCCATTGTTGTTCTGTAGTATTTCATTTCAACGCTCATGCGGCTTTCAGCCCTCCGAATTCGACGGGCACTTCTGAAAGATCGGGAGCCTTAAGATCAGCTTTCGGCGTGTCCTTATATTCCTGTGCAGATACCGCTATCAGTGTTGATCGGCAGTTGTAGTGCATCGGAGGCGTGATAGAATTCCACACCGGGTCATCCACTCTGTAAACATTACCGTCAAGAGAGGCGCAAATATCCGATGTGCGGTCATCCATGATCGCCGCGAACATCTGCGCCGGAAACTCCTCCATTACTTCCGGGTCACTGAATGCAAGGCGACGGCTGTCGGCAATGGCTCTCGTGGTGTTCGTGCGGACAATAACTTTCAGCCGCGCCGGGTCAACCAGTTTCGGATCCGCTCCCCACTTCTCGAAGGTCGCCCGAACCTGCGACATGATTCCGGCCTCACCCGTCCCGGTAGTCAGCAGCCCGGCGATAATGTCATTCTTCACGTCGCGCAAAATTCCTTCTTCGATGACATCGGTGATCCAGAACTGAGCCATCGTTTCATGCGTGCCGCCGAGGTCAGCCAGCTTGCGGGCGCGGTATGCGCGTATCTTCGCCCAGTCGCCGCTCTCTTTCCACTTATCTATTTCAACTATCGCGCCCGCGTCGGGAGCGGCTTCAAGCGTTATGTCGTATTTGCCGAATTCGTTTCTTTTCGGTAATCCCTTTTGATCGACGCCGCTTGAAACCTCTCCCATTGCGTCGAAGTACGCGTCATAAGTTAAGTCTCTGATATACGGTTTTGCCGCGTCGTTCAACTCGCGGAGTAGTCCGGCGGGGACTTTTAAGTCATTGATCGCCTGTTTGTTTTTGTTCGGGTCGCCGCCGATGACTTTATCCTGCACATATTTTGTAACGTTGCCCTGAATTTTTTTAATAACCGGGATTAATTCGGATAGTAGTTTATCTTCTGCCGCGTCCATGATCTTGTTCTGTTTCTCATAGTACGACATGCCGCCGAGCCGCTTCTCCGTCGGAGTCATCGTGCGGGTTGTCGGTTGTTTCGCGTGTTCGGATTTCGACGGTTGCTCAATCTGCTTGACCGCAAACATTGCCCCGCCAGTTGGCGGTTTTGCCCACGTCGGCGGTTCATAGGGTTCTTCGTTGTCGAAGCGTTCATCCCACGGCAGGTCAATGCGTTCACGAATAGCGTTAACGTCTCTATTCGACAGGATGCCCGATTTTAATAATGTGTCTATTTCTGCAACGTTGCTGATCGCCAGTTTGCCTTTGCGCGGTTGCCACTTGAAATACGGGTAGTCGGTCACGTCGGCGTAATTCAGATCGACAATGGTTTTGATGATGCGCTCTCGTATGAACTCTGCAAGGTCGGCACGCAGGAACGAAACGTAATCTTCTTTCGTCTCCTTGTGTACGTTGCCGAGCGCGAGCGAGTGACCGCTGTCACCGACGCCGCTTGTCAGCACCTGTCCGATGATCGCCTGTGTAATTTTATCGTCGTGGTAGTTGATCGCTCCCTCGAACTCGCCAGCCCCGGCCTTGTTGATTTCCATCGTTATCAGATCAACGTCGTTCGGGTACACAAGCACGCTGCCGCCGAGCATCCGTTTAAGCATGTCACGCAATGCCTTGCGCTGTGTTGCCGTCCACGTCGGCGGGGTCTTCGCGGTCAGCGGCGGGATGCCGTATTTTTCCAAATACATATTCTGGAACTTGATAAGCTTATCTTTCGACCACCAATGCTTATAAGCGGCGCGTAAATCGGACTTGCCGTAAACGCGGGAGTATTCCGGCTGATATGTGTATAGGGCGAACTTGCCGACGGGAACCTGATAGTCCGGCCCCATCGGGTCGCGGCACCACAGTTCCGTCATGTTTCCGTATTCATCGAATTTGAATTTGAAGTCCTCGACGTTTTTGTTTTTGATATTTTTGATAAACCACTTGCCCGCGTAGTCTCCGGATTCACAGACTGCAAAATTCATTTCGCCGACGCTGTAGCCATGAACAAGCGCATTCATTATTCCGAACGTCACCGCAACAATAGAACCTTCCATGCGCTCAAAATTCCACTGTACGAACTCGGCTATTTCGGCGTCACGTTCTTCGCTGCTCGCCGCATCGACGCTCCAGTCCGCGCTGATAACGTCAAACCGCTTCTGGTTGATCGCGTTAATGACCACGCTATCGGTCATCATTTTGTCGTAGATGGTGATTTTCTTTTCGGCTACTAACCGATCAAAGTTGTCATCGGCGGTCATCAGAGTCGCGCCCGCGCCCGCAACCTGCGCGAGATCGTAGTCTTTCGCCCGTTCGGTCGCCGCCTCTGCGGGTGTCAGCCGGGGCGTGTTCGCCGTGTAGGATGACTGATTTTCGTGGTTTCTAAACGAGGATATAGCCTGTATCGTGCGGTTAACTATCGAGTTTTCGCGTCCCGCCATTCCGCCTCACGTGTACATGTTTGTACAAGTTTCTAACGGAATGTTGAATCATTTTTAGGGTCGCGTCAACGTGGAATTAAAAACAAAGTTATACAGTTTGGCGTTTCGCGGTTATTTATCCTTTTCCTCGATCTTGAATTCTCGAAACTGGTCGCTTGCCGTGATTTCAACAAACCCGACATGAATGCTAAACTGCACCTCTTCGCCGGATGGTGAATTCAAAACGAGCCTGAACCACGATTTGTTGTCATAGACATTTACCACGCTGGAGCCTATAAGGTCGTGTAGAAAATCAAGGTCAGTCATGGCTTCACCCCGATCAACAGCATGGCGGCAACGGTATCAACGTCCCGCTCCCCGGCCTCGACCGCCTGTTGTGCGCGTCGTAGTACCGCAGCCATGCACTCTGTCAGTCGTTCAAAATATCGCGCCCTACCGCATCCACGAGCCACGGATATTTTTACTGATTCGATTTCAGCCATGATCAGATCGACTACCGCCCCGGCCTCGATGTCCCGGATGGTTCCACGGAACGAGAACCGCGTCCGTATCTGCTCCACGAGTGCGCCCATGATTTCGCTCCACAGGCACGCGGCGAGCCGTGGGAACGCATTTCCTTCATCAGGCATGGTATCAGGTCTCTCGGCGTTCTGAAGCGTCTCCACGACCGCCGCCAGCCGTTCTATCTCGCCGCCCATCTCCGCGATGATGGGGTCAATAATGTCGCCCGTCGCCCGCAGGTGTTCAAATCTCTTCTGGAGCTTCCGGTATTCCGGTTTCGTCTGCGGTTCCGGTGTTGCTGTCATTTCTGTTGTCTCGCTCATTTTGTTCCTCCGTTTTTACCAGTTGTTCATCTCTGACATGTCGCCATCGGCCAGCCCGTCAAACTCGTAGCCGCTGCCCCGGTCATCATTTACGTCATAACTGTCACGTCTGCCGCCGCGCGGTATGTCATCAGCCATTGATCGCAGATCGCCCATGATTTCCTCGAAGTCACGACCGCCCCGCGCATATTTTAGATATTGCGATGTTTCGTCAACCCGGTCATCATGCGTGGCGTTGGGAAACGTCGTTAATTCGTCAAGGTATCCCGATAGCCATGGCGCATACTCCGGCAACCATACCATGCCCGCCTCGATCATCGGTGTTACTGCATCGAGGCGAGTGGCCTTGTCTGATATTGGATTTTGCGGAATTATGGGCCAGTTAAAATCGGGCGTAAAGTTACGCAATTCTGGAATTAAATCTGATCCCGATCCCTTATCCTCGATTAAAACCACGTTTGGTTTCCAGTATTCGCACATGGAAATAACCTTGGCCTTCATTGTGGGATAATCCATCTGTCTCACAAATTCATCAATTCGGTAGTGGTTGTTGTTGGATTTGAGCCAAACCCCGATTGCTGTTGGATCGTTGTGGCTTTTAGGCTTAGTGCCACAATCAATAGAAAGTATAATCTGTTCAGGGGTTGGGGCGTCTCTAAAATATTTCCACCACGCGGCCTTGACGCGCCCGCCCTCTGCGGGTGCAGGTCGTTGCTGTAGCTGCCCCGCCGCCGCGTATGAGCCAAGCCGCTTTTCAAGTTCAGCGATAGCCGCTTCAGTGAATCGCTCCGGTGACAGTAATTCCCCGTTGACCGTTCGCGGGTCTCGCCAGCCTATCGAGGTCACGCATGGCCGCTCCGCTTCGTACCGAGCCGGGAGCCGTAGGTGTTCCCATCCACCCGCCCGCAATATCTCGCCGGAAAGGTCGCCCTCGTGAAGCCGCTGCATGATGACTATTTGAACGCCGGTCTCCGGGTCATCAATGCGGGTTGACATGGTTTGATTCCACCAGTCAGTGACCGCCTGTCGCTCCACTATCGAATTAATCTCATCGGCCTTGTGCGGGTCATCCACGATAATAAACGAGCCGCCCGCGCCCGTCCCCATGCCGCCGACCGATGTGGCTATCCGTTTGCCGCCTCGGTTGTTTTCGTACTCGGCTTTCTCATCCTGATCGTGGAGAATCTTGAAGGACTTACCGTAATGCTGCTGATACCACGATGACCGGATGACCTGCCGAGCAAGGCGACTGTCACGCCTCGATAGCGTTATGCCGTATGACGCGGACAATATGCGCTCCTGCGGGTGTTCTATCCACAGCCACGAAGGAAAGAATACCGAGGTCAACAGCGACTTAGAATGTCGCGGCGGAATGTTTATAAGCAGCTTTCGTATCTGCCGCCGGGCGCACGCTTCGAGGTGTTCGCATATCGCGCCGACCGCCCAACTGTCCACGAACGATGATTGATCTGCATAGTTCCACGCCAGTCGCGTGAACAAATGCAAATCAGTCCGGGCACGTCGTGCGTACTCGGCTTCGATTCCGTCCATGTTCGGCGGGGTTATGGTCATTGTATTTGTTTCTCGATCAAACCGTGAAGCTGTCAAGTGATTGTTTTACCGGCTTCCCCGTCGCCAGCCCCGCCGGTTTATTCAGCCGCTCCATCCTGTTGTGCTGTTACTCCGCGTACCAGTCCAGCCGGGCAAGGTGTTTGTTTGTGCGGTCGAGGTCGCTCTGTTGCGCGGCAATAAACATCTTGATGCCTACGTTGATCTCCCGCAGCTCGTTGACCATCGTGTCTATCCGCAGCACCCACCGGATAATCAGCACAAACAACCCAATGATTCCGACCGTCCATGCGAGACAGATAAGAATTATTGATAGTGCGTCCACGTGATTACCCTCCTTTACTCGGCGCAGTAGCCGGTTAGATTGTAGTCGGCGTCCATTAGGTCGTGTTCTTTGAGCCACAGCCGCAACTCCGCTGCATGGTTGGCAAGATCGGCATATCCCACAGCCTTCATGATGTTGATGTTATAAGCGATTTTATACCCCGACCGCACAGTCATATACGCCTCGCCCATTTCCGCCAGCCTATTAACATGTTCGTGCCAGCATTCCGGGGTATGTTCAAGCGCGAACTCCCGCGTCACATACGCATCTTCGGGCGCGACCTTCTTGCGGGGCGGGGCGGGCGGTTCCGGCGGCTCGGCGTATAGGTGGACTCCCGGAGGATATAGCGTGTCTTTGCTGGTCTTGATAAGTATTTCACCACGTGCGCTTTCTATCCTGAAAATCAATTCCTGCTCGCCGCGCTCGCCATAGACGTGTTTGCGCTCTATCATCGCATCAAGAACCTCATGCGTAGTCAGCGGCTTGCGCTCGGCGGGGAGCGGTTCCGGCTTTTCAACCTTCACTCCGTATCCATCGATGATTTTCCCAAGCCGATCAACCGCATCAACAAACCCTTTCAGCGCGTCCGCCGTTGCCGCGTCAACCTTGATTTCGATGTCATTTAGCTTTGCCACGTTTCCACCCACTCCTTTAGATTTAAATTCTCACATCTCCGTTTTTCGTTACTCGTAAATAAAAGCTTTTAAATGCTTTATTGTAAAATACTGCCGCTCGACACGCGGAGCTTAACGGTTCAAGGAGACAACTACAGTTATTTTTCACTCGGTATGTCCTCGTATTCCACATCTACAACCGCGTTGCTATCCGTGCCCGTTTCAAGCAGTTTTCGTTTGCCTGTCTCCAGTGCCTTGCGTGTGAGCCGTTCGTATTGTTGTAGCTCATCCAGCGTGAACTCCGAATAGTCATGCGTTACGTTTATTTGTAGTGGCGCGTCGGGGTCGCCGCTGATAGTTACCTGTCGCCCCCACCGTGAACGGAAGCGACGTTCGAGAAACCACGCTATGTTTTGCCATGGCGCATCCTTCGTTGCTGTCTGCACCTTTAACAGTGATGCGGTCTCACATGCTGCCTCTGCCTCTTTAATACAGTTGAAAAATTCTGTGTATATTGTATCTCTCTCTATCTCACCCCTATGAAGCCAGTTATAATATGTAA
>Ga0066600_10000454_pt1 | contig 15030 bp, 13 predicted proteins | sample Lowcelwee11metaG_FD_59486 | JGI IMG/M metagenome (GOLD analysis project Ga0066600, IMG submission 59486) | Freshwater pond sediment microbial communities from the University of Edinburgh, under environmental carbon perturbations - Low... | ecosystem: Environmental > Aquatic > Freshwater > Pond... | reverse complement strand
CCCGCGCATGGGGTACAAACGGGGTGACAAGGCGTTCAGGAGCATCAGAACTCAACTCTGAACGCTAGGCTCCGCGCAGCGCGGTCAATAGTGCGACTACACAATCGAAGACGCCGTCCTGCACCCGACGCAACAACCGAATCGGTTTGAAAATCAAACCAATAACCGTCCACGGAAGTGGGTCAACTCCAACGTTACTGTCTCCTGGCCCCAGTGCGCACCGCGTGCAGCACCGCCCTGCGGACTTCCACCTGAGGGCGCTGACGGAACCCGGCCAGCAGACGCTGCATGGGAACCTCATGCAGCTCGATGTCAATTCCTACTGCCTCGCACCAAGAGCGGATGCCGTATTCGCAGGAACCTGACTCACGCGCATCGTCGACGCTCACCATCAGGTTCCTGTAGCGGGAAAAACGTTCGACAAATGCGTCCGTGTCCAAGGCCATGGCGGGCAGAGGTGCGGTCCGACCGGCTGCCTTGTTCTTGCGTTCAAGCCCCTTCATCGCCTGCTCGGCTGTTTCGGCATGGAAGGCCAGTCCGTACCCGACTGCCAGATACCCACGTTCGGTGGTGACCTGGTAGCCGCGACCCTGGCGCGCCCAGACCGCTGCATACACCGCGACCTCGCCCTGCTCATGCAACAGATGCGCGTCAAGGGTCATGATGCCGTCGAGCACTGCAAGACCTCTGCGTTCGACCCTCCTGCGCCAGTCGGCCGGGACACACAGTCGATGATGGTCTTCGTTGGCCGACCATCCCTTGTATGCGCCTCGAAAGGTGGTGCGGTTGCTGTCCATCGCCACGTGGTACTGCACTTCGGAGGAGGTACCGGCGAATGTGACGGCGAACGAGTGCCCGCCGGCTGCGCCAAGGCGGAAGCAGGACTTGGCGCATTTATGAATGGCTGCTTTGCGCTGGGCCATCAGGCGCTGTTGTGGTGTCTCGGTGGGCAACGGGCCGTACTTTCCACGTTGAAGGCTGACGTGCTTGAGCTGCGGAGGAGCACCAAAGCGATTCTGGAAGCGGCGCTCTAACCGCCCGTTGCGCTGGCACCGCAGGAAGCGGTCCATGGCGGTGTATTCGTCAATCGATTCGGTGTTGCCCCGGTAACCCTTGCTCAGCAGAAGTTCCCGCACGGACTTCTTGGAACCCAGAGTGCCTGCCTCCATGAACAACTTCACCAGTTCAACGTGGGTGGCAGGGTGGGTCTTGCGGTGGTGCGTCCGCGCGAGCTCGTCGGCATGAGGCCGGTCTCGGTCTTCGGTGCACGAAAGGGGTTGTGAGTGGTTGGCGGTTTCAGGCATCAAGGTTTCCTGTCAGGTTGCGCCTCTCGCGTCCGCGAGGGGTCTGATGCCTATAGCCCCGCGTGTTTATATTTCTGGTCGGTAGTGGGCGCTGACGTCCGTGTGGGTCTGGAAGGCGCTTGTCGTCGACATGGGGGTGCCATGACATACAGGCCAAAGAAAAGGCCGCCTCTTCAGGGCGGCCTTGAATCAGGCTGAGATGTCAGTCGCCACTGTGGCTCGCTACTTCCTCGGTGGCTGCTGCCGGTGCCGAACGGGCAATTTTGCTGGCCTCGAAGGCGATGAGAATCAGCGTCCCGGTCGGCTTGCCCTCCCGGGAAAGGTAGAAGTCCGTTTTGAGCTTGCCGGTGACTTTGACGAAGTCACCTTTATCGAGATGCGGCAACCCGTCTTTCATGACCCGGACGGTGTACCAGGTCGGCTGGGTGTCGACGCCGCGCTGGCTTTCGGCCATGCGGAACTCGAAGTAGTGTTTGCCGGAGGTCTTGCTGGTTTTCTTCTCGGGTTGGGTCGCGATATTGCCGAAGGCCTGCATGTTGGATGTCCTTGTTTGTTGGTAGGTGACGCAGTTGCGTCTTCTCGTATAGACACCAACATTTCGAGCGTCAGAACCTCAACTACCGAGTCAATCGGACGGCGCGGTCACCAGCCGTCGGGCCGACGGTAGGGGAGGTAGTTTTCATCAAACCAGCCAGCCATCGAATGCGTGTTGTTGGCGTCGATGCGGACCTTGGGCAACCAGGCGGGCAGGAGCTGGACAATGACGTGTCCCAAGCAAACATCGAACAGCTGGGAGCGGCCTCCTGGCAGTGCTTTTAGGGCTGCCGTCCAGACCTCGAACGTTCCCGCCGCGGTTTCCCTCAAGTGTTGGCGTCCGTCTATGAGAACGTGTTGTGCGAGTTCTGCCGCCAGACGTCGGAGGACGGCGTGGGCTCTCATTTCGATACGCTCCGTTTTGCAGAACACGACCACACGACGGACTGCCTTCCCATCGACTGCCATTCTTCCTACAGCGCAGGCCAACGCCGCGAGGAATGCCTCCCGTTCTGCACCACGTTTGCTACGGTCAACTTCCATCCAGGTCACGCCGCCATCCGGCTCGAGGGCCAAGCAATCAGGCCGGAGCTCTCGCTTCACTGTTCCCTGCTTTCGATGGATGACGACCGTCAGGTACCCCTGTCGGGCCTTGGAGAGGTCACTCAACCCTCGGTTGAGTTCCGTCAAAAGCTCTGATTCGGTCAACGCCTTCAGTCCCCGCGCTTCGGCACAGAGCACCAGGAACTGGAGCCACAAACGGTGCTCCGGATTGGTCATGTCGCTCACCCTCCGGACTGACGACGAGGCTTCGACACCCTGTTCGTCGAGCCAGTCAGCCCCTTTTTTCGTCAGGCCATAGACCGTCTGAAAACGGTCCGTCCGGTAGCGGCGAATGTAGTCCTGTTTTACGAGCCGGCGGACCGTGCGCTGGGCGGCCGTCAGTGCGGCTTTGAACGTTCTTTCGGGGTAACAGGTAACAGCCACGTCGATGGTGCGGATGACGCGAAATCGCTGGAGTGTTTTGAGGGCCTTCAGTTCAGCCTGGTGAGGCAGAAGTTGGGGTCTATACGGGTGGCATTTCGCATCACCTGTTGCCCGCTCCTTTGTCCCTGGTTGCGTGTTTGATGCACTCGGGGTTGCCGGCTGACGTGACCCGGGGTTGCCTCGTTCGATGCCCCCGGATGTGTTCTCGTGTGCATCGGTGGCAGACCGACTGTCACCCAGTTGTGCGTCGGGTGAATAACGAGGGTGCGTTCGCTGGTTCATTGTGATTGGGGCAGGGGTGCTGCCATTGGTGTTCATCCCAGGTGTAGCGACTCCACCTCCAGGCTCTGCCACCCAACCCCAACAACCAGCACACCACATGTCTTTCGGGTCTTGCCAAGGCCTGCCGAGCGGCCTGCCCAGGGTAATGGTCAGCTGTTCTTTCCCCTGTTCAGGCCTCACGCACCAAAGGGTGCGTGGGCGGCAGCGTTTTCGTCGCGACGTCCCTCTAAGCGACTGTGTTTTCGGCCGGCTGCGCCGGTGCTAACCGCCGCCGCCCGAATCCGGCTTTCTAGGGTGAATGTTCTTCGGGGCGGCTGGCGCAACTGTTCTTCCGGCATGCCGTTCTGTCCCAGCTTACCCTGGTCATCACATCAGATGTGTTTTCGGTGATGACCAGGGGCCCGGCCGGTCAGAGATTTGCCTGCTGGCAAATCCGGTTCTTTCAAGGACGGCATGCGCACGGGCGGCGGCGGTTAGCACCGCCTTGCCGGCCCGGTCGCGAGCAGCTGTGCTCCCGAAACTGTGATGCAAGGTCGGATGTCCCTCTGCACGCAGCAGCTGCCTTGACAAGGTACGCGGCTGGACGCCGCGCCGTCCGCCTGCTGATGCCGTCGCAGGTCTTGGTCTGGTGCCACCGGGCCGGCCGTTCAGATGGCCTTGGGTCTATGGAGGCGAGCCCTCAGCCTTCGGTCGCTACACATCTTGCGTCGCCCCTGGCGCAAAAGGAACTCTCATGAAATTTGCCATCTCCAGCCGGGTCCCCGGCGAACCCAATCGCCTTGTCCCTGGTCTGCTCTCGACCGCGGTCCTGCATTCCCCCGAAGAGTCTGTTGACCTCCTTCGAAATCACTCACCCGAAGCGCAACAGCACTTCGGAAAAAGGTGGGTGCTGGAGGGGGATACCGGGCTGTTGATGTTTCAGGCGCTGATGGATGATGAGGAGCCAGTCGCCGAAGAAATCAGCTTCGCTAACGAAGGCGGACCTTGCCTCGTCGTGTCCCAGCGCCTGAAGAACACCTTGCACCGTTTTGTGCTCCCGAGAGACACAAGGTGCTGCGAGTTCCTCCTCGCATGCGTTCAGTCACCGCCGCTGATTGCACTGGGAAATGCCTGGGGAACCGAATCTGTGCTGATGGAGTCATGTCTGCCCTCTGCAGGTTTCGCTTCGCTACTGAGCTCGATTCGCGAGTGTGGGCAACAGGACGCATCCGCTCAACAGGACACGCGCGAAACCGGCATGGCACCACTGTTGTTCACGGTGCCGACGAGTGACCCGATGCTGCAGGAGCTCTCGGTTTCAGTCAGTGAATCCTTGCTGCTTCCCCAGCGTTAAAGTCGTCTTCGAGGAACCGTCATTTACCCTGATTGAGCCCGCTTCGTGCGGGCTCCTTTTGCGTGGGTAGACCTGCAGTCAGTAGGCCGGGGACCCATTGAGAACAATGGAGCAGGGTCCGCTGTTCCGATGCCTATACGCAGTGCGCCAATCTCGGCGCGCACCAGGTCATCTAAATGAAAGCAGAAAATATTCAACGAATGCTGGCAGCTGGCATGCAACTGCCCCACGGGGGCAAACTGAACCTTGCGCAAATCTTGACACCAAGGGAGACTCAAAAAATTGCCGTGACGCTTGAGAAGGACGAGCGAGAGCACCTCCAAGGGCATTGGTTGTTGTGCGGCGATGTGACTCCATTGATGTTCAGTCATCTCCGCGGTTCAAGCCCAAAAAACGTCGGCACCCGGTTGTCCGCTTTCTCTTCTCCAGAGGGCCGGTCATACGCAGTCGTCACGCATCAGCTCGGAGGCTTCCAGCATCGCTTGACCTTGTGCCTCTATGACCCGCCTGTGCGAGAGTTTTTGAAAGCGGTCAGCGCCGGAGAGCCGCTAAGGATTTTGCTTGGAAAAATGGGCGACCACGCGGCCGTGACTTTCGAGAGTCGGTGTCGCCCCATCGACTATGCACCGTTGTTCGCTATGGCAAAGGTGATGTCCACGGACGAGCAAGAGCTCGCACTGATGGAGCTTCCGAACCTCGTCGAGGCAATGAGCGCGCCTGCCCAGATTCCCAGTCTTTTTCATGAACCGGTCAAGGTCGTCTGCAACTCCTTGCTGCTGCCGAAGGTGATGCGTGAGAAGCTGGCCGCTGTGCTCGACCGAGTGTTTTGAGTATGGAGAGGACAAGGAGCAATGAGGGAGAAGGCTTCAAATTTAAGCTGCGCGCGTTCGGTGCCAAGCAAACAGGAGGAGGGGAGGTGGTTTTTGTGGTCGAAGCGAAGGACGAGGTGGACGCACGGCAACGTGTGGATTTCATCGCTCAATCCATTTTTGGCATGTCTGGAAAAGGCCTAGAACTCGTTCTCATGAGCAGCGCAGTTGTTGGCGTCCCCAATTTTTTGACGAACTACTTTCTGACATTGCTGGAAGGAAGCGTAGTTGCTGCAGCGGACACGTCCCACTCGACGTTGCATTGATTCAGGAGCCCACCGCGAGGTGGGCTCCTTTTTTCCTTCTTTCAAGTGCCGGGATGAGTGGGGATGGGTAGCAGGTTGCTATACGTTGCATCACAGAAAAGGGAGCAGCGTATGCACATGAAAAGACGAGGCGCACGAGCGATGTTTTATCGCTCGTCCTGGGTGCCGAAGGAGACGAGCGGCAACACCCATGGCTATACCAAGCAAGAATATGTCGGAAGTTTGGCAATGTCGTCCGAGGTACTTCCGGACGCACTGAGGTGCAAGCTTTCGACGGATGAGGTCGAGTTTGTCCTGGCAAAAGTGGTGGACCCGGCTCGCAAGGCGGCTTTGATGCAAGGGCTGCAGCAAGCTTCGAGGCAGAGAGACCCAGTCTGGCGTCTCGACGATGCACTGCGACTGGTCAAAGAGGCAAGCGCGCTGAGTGTCTGTGCCCTGGTCCCTGACGGACGTGTTGATGCGTTGCGCGGAGAGCTTCAAAAGGTGAAAACAGTGCAGGGCGCCTCCACTCGACCCGCACTGCCCTCTGACCCCCTTACCGATGCTCTGCTGGCGCTTCGTCGTGCGGCATCTGCGGTTCGGGATGGACGCTATGGCGATGCTCAAAAGGACGGTGTCCGAGGGTCATCCACGTATCAAAAGTGGGTTCAAATCTACCGGGAAATTGAAGGGTCGGCCGGCCCAGACAGCCTGCTTCGTGCATTGCAAGCAAGAGGCTTTGCCAAGACCAAGGCTCGATGAGGGGTGGCAACAACGGTCGAAAAGCTGGTGTCTATACGAAGGGCATGCAAGTGCATGAACTTTCAAAGGACACATATGAACACCAAGGCACGAGTCACCAAGGCCCCATCGAACAAATCCAAGTCAGTCGAGGCAAAGAACAGCTGCATCGAAACTGCAGAGCAGCGAGTCTTGCGCCTGTACAACGCTGCTGGCGGGCCCCTTCTTGGGTGGCTGACTGATGAGGCCCATTCCCGTGGGCTGACGCACTGTGAGCTGGCTGCGAAGTTGGGTGTCACATACGGGTACATCGCGCAGCTACGGAATGGGCGCCGCCAAGTCAACAGTATCAGCCACGGCTTTGCCACGGCCTGCGCTCGCTTTCTTGGGGTACCGACGGTCGTCGTGTTTCTTCTGAGCGGATTTCTGACAATGCGCGATTTCGCATTCACTCGCGAGAGCGAAGAAGAGATTCTCGAACGCGCGATTCGACGAGTTCAGTCCGACCCCCACATCCGGGCCGCTTTGCCGGTTGACCTGGCCCTTCTTCCCGTGGACGCGCAGCGGGCTATTGCTTTGCTCTACAGCGAGTCCACAGGGGCTGACGTTTTTCGCCTGAGGGAACTGCCCGAATGTGCAAGGTGGTTGCAGCGAGCAGCAGTCATTCACGACGAGAACGAATTTGCTGCGGAGGCCGGGCACCGAGATACTTTCGCAGTATGCGAAGCCGCTGAGGGCTCAGCGTATTGATTGATTGAATGGGGCGGACCTTTTTTGGTCCGCCCCTTTTTCACTTTCGAAGTACTGGTGGCTCGACATGAACGAGGCGGCCTGAGGGAAAGAAATAAAAACCCAGGCTACACAAGTCACCTAGGGTCGCTTTTGGCCTCAAGGAGGCACACGGAGCTTTGACAAGTCCTGTGGTTGCTGAAGCCATATCCACCTTGACTTGAAAGCTACTATGCCTTTGACCCCTGTCACCTCATCGGGTGATGCCCATCGCCTGCTCGACGTCGACGAGTTGTCCATTTTTCTCGGCCGCCGCCCGTCAACCATCCGCAAAGACCTTCGGCGTAAACCTGAGGCTGTGCCCCCTCGATTGCTGTTGCCAGGCACTCGCTTGCTTCGCTGGCGGGTTGGTGACGTGGTGCGGTGGATGGAGCAACATGTGGAAGGGGCATGCAAATGAGCTTCATCCCATTGACAACGCTGCCACGCTTTTCTTCAATAACCCAAGCTCCGCACGTCAAATATTCCTTCGGCAAGACCCATTCGCTCGGTCGAGACAAGCCTGGGCCGTCTACCTGTTTTCGCTCCAAGACAGTTCGACCAGGGAATGGAATCGCGACAGATGCGCAGAAAACGAGTCGCTTTTTCCTTCGAGATGCGACTCAGTTTGCGGACGTTTCGCCTGTTCCGTGGGCGGTCAAGGGCATTCTGCGGGAACGCGGCCTTGGGTTGGTATACGGTGCACCAGGTGCTGGAAAGAGCTTCCTTCTTTTGGACATTGCCTGTGCAGTTGCCGAAGGATTACCGTGGTTCGGTCGCAAGACCCGTCGTGCGCCCGTGGTGTACCTGTGTTTGGAGGGTGCAGGGGGCTTCGCACAGCGAGTTCTGGCCTGGGAGCGTGCGAATGGTAAGAAGGCACCAGAACTTTTGAAGGTCGTGACAGAGGATTTTCATCTTCACAGTGCGGAGGACACGGCACAGCTGTCGCGGTCGGTTTTGAGCTGGGTGAAGTCGCTGCCTGTGGACTTGGGGAAGCCGGTGGTCATCGTTGACACGCTCAATCGCGCCATGCCCGGTTCTGATGAAAACGGCTCAGCTGATATGGGACTCTCGCTTCAGGGATGCGCTGAACTTCAAAAGGCTTGCGGTGGGCTTGTTTTGCTTGTTCACCATAGCGGCAAAGATGCGACAAAGGGGCCCCGCGGGCACTCATCGTTGCTAGGGGCGCTAGATACCTCCATTGTGTTGTGGCGTAGTGCCAAGGGTCGGCACTGGAAAAGCGAGAAGGTCAAAGATGGGAAGGACGACATCCTCGGCGCTTTCGAGTTGATTCAAGTGCCGCTGGGACAGGATGACGATGGCGACGAGGTCACGAGCTGTGTGGTCCAGGCACAGACGCCTTGCCCCGCGGAAACAGACATCTCTGGAGTATCTGACTCGTTGAAGTTGGCGTTGACCACCCTTGAGGACGCAGCAGACGACGTGGGCCTGTCCGTGGATGCCCAGGTGAGTCTTGCCTCATGGAGGGCGTTCTTCTACGAAGCTTGCCCAGCTCCAAGTGATAGCGGGAAGAGGAACGCCTTTGCGCGAGCCAGGAAGGAACTTCAGGAGGAAGGGTTCACGATTGAGAGTGGCCAGGCGATATCCATCACAGTCCAAGGCCTTGCACAAATCAACTCGTTGACCGATTCGGACAGCGATTCCTGACACCTTTGCCCCTTGCCTACGTCTCACCGTCTCTCACCCTAAAGGGTGGAGAGACGGTGAGACGTAGGCATTTCTGGGGTGCACATCAAAGGGTTTTCCCGGCAACAGGCCGACCAGTAACTACTCCCCAGAGTTCAGCGATGCAGTCGGCTAAGCTAACCGTGTCTACGAGGCATTTGCGTGGGCGCTTCGCGCAGGGCGCCAATTCGAAAATCGGAAAAGAACATCTGATACAGCGACAGTGAACGAACAACACCAGCAACTTCTGGCGAAACTGGGCTTCCGGTTTGGCGCGAACGGACCACATGCGGCGCGGACAATGATGTTGGACGACATCACGGTCTTGCTTTCCCATGTCCCAATTTCGGCAGAGCAAGTGGTCTATTCGGACGAGGTGCGGGTTCAAAATGCACTGGGTAAGCCGACCAAAAAGGCCAGAGAGCTTGCGTTCCGGCACATGGCTACGCTATACGCGCTCAGCCCGGAAGTGCCCCTCTTCAGGGTGTTTCGACGTCTATGGGCCAGTGATGAAGACGCCCGTCCTGTGCTCGCGCTGACCATTGCCTTGGCTCGTGACCCCCTTTTGCTTGGCACACAGGACTTCATGCTGGGTAAGCAACTGGGTGAAGTTGTGTCGAGGGTGAGCCTTGAGGCCTTGTTAGCCTCACAGAACCAAGACCGGTTCAGCCCCGCATCACTCAAGTCTTTTGCTCAAAACGTCAACGGGAGCTGGACCTCTGCTGGTTTCCTAACCGGGCGAGCACTAAAACATCGGTCTGAACCAGTCGTGACCCCGGCCAATGCTGCGTTTTGCCTTTTCTTGGGTTACTTGGAGGGGGCCTCAGGCCAACGGCTGTTCACGACGCCGTGGATGCGCCTGCTTGGCCAATCGCAGGAGCGTCTTGAAGAGTTGGCCAACAGTGCTTACCACCGGGGGATGTTGGTGTTCATGAATGCCGGCGGTGTGAAGGAAGTGCGCTTTCCCGGCTACCTCACGCCTGAAGAAGAACGAATCCGACAGGAGGTTTCACATGTCGTCTAAGGTCGCCAAACTGGCTGCCGCTTATCGCCAGCACCTCACCGTGCCATGGCAGGCTGGGCTGGCCGCTATCCAGCGCGTCATCTTTGCGGTGTACGACAAGTCAGACGAGCTGCGCTTGCGCGCCAACGTGGCGGAGTTCGAGCTGGCAACGGAGCAGGCCGGCAAGAAGTGGCTGCTACTTGACGTAACCAACGCTTTTCCCGAGTGGATGGTCGACCAGGAGTACCGGGACGCCTACTTCGAATCGCCAGAAGACCTGGCGGGTTATCAGACAGGCGAACTGACCGAATTCACCGCCGACCTTACCGTCAAGCTGAAGGCCCTCATCTCGGCCGATGCCGGACCGAACACCGTTGTCGCCTTGATGGGTGTTGGAGCCCTGTTCGGCCTCGCCCGTGTGTCATCCGTTGTCGAGGGCATCAAGGAAGCCGTGGACGGGCGTCTGCTGGTTTTCTTCCCGGGCGAACACCACCCCGAGAACCACACATATCGCTTGCTGGATGCGCGGGACGGCTGGAATTATCTGGCCGTTCCGCTTCTGGCCAAAGACTGAATCACCGCACAACCCAAGAAACAGAGCAAGGACCACCATGCTGAACAGGGACATCTACAACAAAGCCCCCCAGGAAAACCGACTCGTCAACAACGGCGTGGCCGAGGTATCCGAAGACCATTCCGAAGCCGCCCAGGCCATCCTGCGATACGAGTTGGAGACCTTCGTCTGCGACGGTCAGTATGAAAAAGGCCTGGAGACCATCCTGGACAAGTTCTTGGTCAATTTGGACGCGGGCACTGAGCAGCCCGGCGTCTGGATTTCCGGCTTCTACGGCAGCGGTAAGTCGCACCTGGCGAAGATGCTGCGCACGCTGTGGACGGACTACCAGTTCAACGATGGCGCCACCGCCCGGAGCCTGGCCAAGCTGCCCGCGGGGGTGTTCGAGCACCTGAAAGAACTCAGCACCCAAGGCAAACGCCACGGCGCTCTGCATGCGGCCGCCGGCAAGCTTGGCGCGGGCGCCGGCGACAAAGTGCGCCTGGCCTTGTTGGGCATCGTGTTCAAGTCCAAGGGCCTGCCCGAGCAGTACAACCAGGCGCAGCTGGTCGTGTGGCTTAGGCAAGAAGGCATCCTGTCCACGGTCGAAGCCGAGTTGCAGGCGGCTGGCCGAACACTGGCCCAAGAGCTGCCACACATGTACGTGTCCAGCCACCTTGCCAAGGCGCTACTCAAGGCCCGTCCCGACCTGGCCCACTCTGAAGCCGACGCCCGCAAGCTGCTCAAGGAACAATTCCCACAAGTCACCGACGTCACCAGCGAGCAAATGACCACGGCCATTGACGCGGCCTTGGCCGTCGACGGCAAGTTCCCCCTGACCCTGGTTGTACTGGACGAAGTGCAACAGTTCGTCGGTCAAGACGTCGAAAAGGCCTTCCAGGTGCAGGAGGTCACCGAGACCCTGTCCAAGCACTTCAACGGCAAGCTGCTCTTCGTGGCCACTGGGCAGTCTGCCCTGTCGGGCATGGCCAACCTGCAGCGACTCATGGGCCGCTTCCCGGTTCAGGTCATGCTGGGTGACTGGGACGTCGAAAACGTCACCCGCCAAATCATCCTGGCCAAGAAGCCATCGGTCCTGCCGGAGGTCGAGAATATCTGGCGAGTCAACCTCGGCGAAATCTCCCGCCATTTGCGCGGCACCAAGCTCGAACACGTCACCGAAGACGAAAACGTGATGGCGTCGGACTACCCGCTGCTGCCCGTGCGCCGCCGCTTCTGGGAACGTGTTCTCCGCACCATCGACACCACAGGCACCGTTTCGCAGCTGCGCAGCCAGTTGCGAGTGGTGCACGAAGCTGTGCTGGCCACGGCGGATGCACCTCTGGGCCACGTCGTCTCGGGCGATTTCCTCTACGACCAGATTGCTGCCAATCTGGTCTCTACCGCTCAACTGCCGAAGGACGTGTACGACAACGTGCAGCGCTTCGCCGCGGGCGACGCGCGGGCCCAACTCAAGGGCAAGCTGCTCAAGCTCATCTACCTCATCAACAAGCTGCCCGCAGACGCCGCGCTGGACATCGGCCTGAAGGCAACCGAGGACGCCTTGGCCGACCTGTTGGTTACCGACCTGTCTGCCGGTTCGTCCGAGCTGCGCAAGCGCCTGCCCGAGTTGTTGGGCGAGCTGCAGAACAACGACCGCCTGGTCATGTCCTTGGCCGGCGGCAGTGGCACCGAATACCGCTTGCAGACCCGCGAGTCCAGCGCCTGGCACGACGAATTCCGCGCCCAGGACACCGAGCTCAGGGCCGCGCCGCAACGCGTGGAGCAAAAGCGTGCCGACCTGCTCAAGACCCGCTTCGGCGACGTGTTGAAAAAAGTCCGTGTCGTTCAGGGCAAAGACAACGTCGAGCGCCGCCTGACGCCCACTTACGACGATACCCTGCCCAAGGACCACGACAAGAACTTGTACCTGTGGATTCAGGACGGCTGGCAAACCGAAGAGAAATCCGTCATCGCCGAAGCCAAGGGCAAGAGCGCGGACAACCCGACGCTGTTTGCTTTTTTGCCTGCTCAGCACAAAACCGAGCTCACCAACGCCATCATCGCGCTGGAAGCTGCACGTACCACCCTGCAAAAGAAGGGCAGCCCGTCCACCGAAGAAGGGCGCGACGCCCAACGCTCGATGGAAAGCCGCCAACGCACGGCCGAGAAAGAACTGGCAGAACTTGTTGAACAACTGCTGGCAGGCGTTCGTGTGTTTCTGGCCGGTGGGCAGGAGGCCGTCGACGGCAACGACCTGTCAGACCGCATTAACCGCGCGGCCAAGAACATGGCGTTGCGACTCTACCAAGACTTTGACCCCGCAGACCACGACATGTGGAGCAGGGTGTTGGATGAAGCGCGTAAGGGCAATCTTGAGGCACTCAAGGCTGTAGGCCACCCCCAGGAAGCAGACAAACACCCGGTCTGCCAGAAACTGCTTACCTTCATTGGCCCCGGCAAGAAGGGCGCCGAAATCCGCGACCACTTCGAGGCACCACCCTTCGGCTGGCCTCGTGACGCCATCGACGGTGCCCTATATGCCTTGCTGGCTACGGGGCATATCAAGGCCTCCGATGCCGCCTCTAAGTCGGTGGACGCCAAGAACCTTGAGAGAGCCAAGCTGACTCAGGCCAGCTTCCAGCGTGAGAGCATCAACATCACGCCGCCGCAGCTCATCAAAATTCGCTCGCTGTTCAGCACCGTGGGCGTTCCCTGCCAGCCTAAGGAAGAGATGGCCAAGGTGCCGACCCTGCTGGCCAAACTGCGCGACCAGGCCGCCAAAGCCGGCGGTCAAGCACCAGCACCTGAAACGCCCAAGCTGGCAGCGCTTGAAGCCATTGAGGCCCAAACCGGCAACGCCCAGCTGCTGGAGCTGTTCAACCGCTTCGACGAAATGGTGAGCCTGTCCAAGACCTGGGTCAAGACCACCGCCGACATCGGCAAGCGCTTGCCCGACTGGCGCAAGTTGAACGACCTGCTGCGCCACGCCAAAGCGTTAGGCCCCTATGCAGCCTTGAAGGCAGAGGTGGACGCCATCGAAGCCCAGCGCAGCCTGCTGGCCGACCCCGACCCTGTGCGCCCCCTGCTGGACAAAACCGTTGACCTGCTGCGTCAGGCGCTAAACGCCAAACTGGAAACCTTTGCCCAGGTGCACAGCCACCAGCAGACCCAGCTGAACGCCGACGCCGATTGGGCCAAGCTCAGCGAAGCGCAGTGCGCTGAACTCACGCAGGCCCACCACCTGACCGCGCCACCAGCCATGCCTGTGGGCACGCCAGAGCAGTTGCAGGTCGCTTTGGACGACTGCACGCTAGACCAGTGGGTCGACAAAACCCAGGCTTTGTCCAGTCGGTTCGAGGCCGCCCGCCACGCCGCCGTTCAATGTCTCAAGCCCAACGTGGTGCACGTAGCGCTGCCCAAGCGCACCCTCAACGACGAGGCAGAGCTCAAAGCCTGGCTGTCGGAGGTAGAGCTCTTGCTGAACGCCAAGTTGAAGCAAGGCCCCGTGGCGCTTTGAATAAGCCGCAATCATCATGGTCTCTTCCCCTTTGTATGCATGGTTAAACAAGCGCGCTGCGCTTCCACGTCGATTCAGCTTGGCACCAGACGAAACTGGTCTGCCTACATTGGACAAACATGCCAAGGAATGGTCGGTGTCGGTTGCCTTGGATGAGGCTATTCCGATGCACGCCATCGCAGAGGCCAAGTGGTTCAGCTTGTCGGAGACGCGGCGGGCAACCAGTACATACCTGAAGCGCGCCGAGGGACTGATAGATGGCTTGTGGGGAGGAACGCTAGACAGCGAGGAGCGTGACCTCATCAAGACGAACCTTGGTCAACCTCCGTATTTCTGCTGCCCCATTTACATCGTGTCCGTGGGGGAAGGGGACGACGAACAGGTGGTGTACGTGGGCAAGACTTGTTCGTCGACCAGGTTCGCAAACGGACACCGAGTCGGACTAAAACTTCACCACCCTAAGTACGCCCATCTTGCCAAGACAGTCTACCGTTGCTCCGTCCTCTTAGACATTCACGATGAGTATGTAGCTTTGGAGTGGGTTGAGCCGGGGACTTTGGCGGAGAGGATGCTCGACTGCGTTGAGTCAGTCTTGATTCATTCCCTGCAGCCAGAGTTGAACGTAGTCAAGCGACGACGACCTGCAGTGGACTTGCCCGTTCACATCCACGTCCAGAACTACGTGCATTCCGATTTTCTGGACGGCTTGATGTTGTGGCAAAGAAGAGAGGTGCCGTTGATGTTTGCTCCGGCTCGAAATGGGAGAGAGAACACTTGAACACCAACCTGAACAACCAACCACTGGCCAAGCCACTGCGCAGCAAGCTCGAAACTACCGTCAAGTCCGCTCGAGAGATGGCCGAGAAGGGCGCCCGCGCTGCGCTGGCGCAACTCGGCGTGAGCGAAGGCCGCGTGCCCGACTACCTGGACGAGCCGCAGCGCATTCTGCGCCGCCGCCTGCGTGCCCACGGTCGTGCCCTTGGCGACAAGAAGGCTAGCGACGACACCCAAGCCCTGCAGCACCTGGTCTGGGAAGTGGCCTACGAGCACTGGCACCGCATGCTGTTCGCCCGCTTCCTGGCCGAGAATGGCCTGCTCATGTGGGAGCCTGGCGCGCCGGTCTCATTGGAAGACTGCCGCGACATGGTGGACAACCACCCAGACATGGCGATGGGAGCCAAGAGCCATTGGGAGCTGGCCGGCAA
>Ga0066600_10000453_pt1 | contig 15041 bp, 11 predicted proteins | sample Lowcelwee11metaG_FD_59486 | JGI IMG/M metagenome (GOLD analysis project Ga0066600, IMG submission 59486) | Freshwater pond sediment microbial communities from the University of Edinburgh, under environmental carbon perturbations - Low... | ecosystem: Environmental > Aquatic > Freshwater > Pond... | reverse complement strand
TGGGGCACTTTGGGTGGCCGCCGGGGGTAGTTACTGCACGCACACTAAGAGAAGGCGTTTTAGCGTTCCGGTCGCCCCTAGCGCAACCCGAAACTGACCTGTCAATCATTCACGACTCTGCATCGCGTCGATCAAGCGGGCAGAGCAATTTAGGTACAGATTGCCGATAGTTGGGCAGTCCTTCCCTTTTGGCGACAGATCTGACGCAAGCGTCAGCTTTTCAGCTGCGTGTTCATAAACTGGGTACTTCCGTGATTCTGGTCCGTGAAGCAGTCCGATTGCGATTGAATCTACCTATGCGATGGGTGCCACTGCAACCAAGTGGTTTGAGAAACTAGTCTCGGTTTCGCATCGCCAAGTTGCCCAAAGTTTGCACCCCTCTGCAGACCCAAGGTCCAACTCCAACGCAAGCCAGTTGCGTGCAGCCATGACATGCTTGTCGTGACCGGGGAAAGTCATGACCTCTGCAACATACTGTACGTCGATGTTTTGGGGTTGCTTCGCGTTGGAGTTCAACCACGACAGAAAGAGTCGTTCCATCACACCCATTAGAGATGGGTGGACAACAGCAGATGAAGTGAATTGATGCATCTGCGACCAGGTTTCCGAGGCGGGCAGATCCTTGCGGTAGGCCGTTCCCCACAATGCGATATGTACATCTCCGGAAACCAGGGAGACACGAATCTTCTTGTCGCGTGCCAGACTGGAAAGCACCTCCAGAAGACGTTTTCGCTCTCCTTCGTGGTCATCGTGTGACCAGTGGTCCTTTAAGTCGTCGGCATTGCTGTCGGTGACGTGGTCCTGCCCAAACCTATCCAGAAAAAGTTCTGCCAATGGCAACTTCGGGTGCACTACCGGCACTGAGGACATGAACAACAGGTGTTGACACCCATCGTTCGGTTGCGGACCAACACGTCCAGTCTTCAGGTTGCCAGTCCATTCTTTGATCTGCCTCCACGTATCCGAGCCCATCACTTGAGTTCGAGAGCGCTCAGTGCGCAAGTCGGCGGCGACGATGGCGACAGGTCCGATGGAATAGGATGACGTAAATCCTGGTTGGCCGTCAAGCAGGGGGAGTGCAAGCGCGTCCTTGGCAAGCACCTTGCTCCACGGGACTGGCTTGAGCAGAGGATCTTGGCGAGAGAAACCTGCGGGCGTTGTGTCCTCCAATTCAGGAAGATCCTCCAGCGCATGTTGCATCTGGAATACCCAGAACGCCCTTCGTGCGTGACGGAAGAGCGTTTGAAACAGCTGGCAGTTCTGCATTTCGCAGCTGTACGACCCCCAGCCGTCAAAGATGTCGTGGTCGTCCCACATCATGATGGTCGGCATGGATGCCATCGCAGCACCCGCATCAAGCGTAGCCGTGGCGGATGACCATGGCTGCCGCTCACTGGGTAGCCAGCGCTGCTTGTACAGCCCCAGGTAGTGAGCTTCTATCTCACGCTCGAGAGCCTTGGTGACCTTGAAATCCAACTGCGCCTGTCGAGGCAAGGCAACCCATTTCCGCAGTGCTTTAATTTCTTCCCAGATAGAGTCAAAGTAGATCTGGTCGCCACCCATGAGCATCAAATGAAAGCGTTGCAGACCTTTGTCGTGGATGCGCTTCTCGTGCCACAGCTGCTCCTTGTCCAGCAGCTTGACTTCTCCGGCCCCCAACTTTCTGCGCAGTTTACGGTCGTGGCTGTAAAGCAGGTCTTCCCAAACCGCATCCGAGGTTCGGATGATTTTTCGCATCACGGCGGGGTCAGAAAAACCGTTGCAAGATACATAGGCCATGCGCGGGGAGAAGTCCTTGCCAGGCACCGTCATGTTCCACGTCAGCCCTCCAGGAATGCCGTAGCTCACTGCGCGCTCGGTCTTCAAGACTTTGCAGGAAACGTCGTAGCGAAGATAGCGTTCACCGTGGATGGTCAGTAGCTCCTTAGGGGCTGGGCATGCCTTGCCATCCACCTGGAGCATAGGGACCTCTGCACCTGCCTTGAGGCCAACCAGTGCTGTCACTCTCCAAACATCGCCTTTGCCAATGCCGCGGAACGACAAGACGGGTCCCAATAGGAGATCCTTTTCATTCATCGTCAACTCCCCCTCAAGATTTCAATTCTTTCGCCACCACTTTGACGATCCGAGCACGAGATACCGCTCTGCGCGCTACAAGCGCGGCCTCTCCCGTTTGCTCCAGCCATTCAAAGAACCGTTGACTGGCGTGGCGCGTCTGTGAGTCATCCCGACAGTTGGCAAGGAAGGCGAACTGGACCTTCTGCACGTCATCGGCCACAAAGACCCCAAAGGAACCACTCACTACCGTAGCGTCAGGAAATCCAAGTAGGGATGTAGCTTGGGTTTCAGTCGCACCACGATGACAGGCAATCAGATGCAGGGGGCCGTGCGCTGAAGCAAGCAAGCTGACGCGCTGGTGATCTTCTAGGAACGGCCGCCCCACAAGCTCTCTTGCAGCAGCCACACTAAAAGAGGCAGGAATTGCATGGACGATCACCATCACGTCTTTTCCATCCAAGCTGACGATCGCGCCATCGTTCACGGCCTTCGCACCCTTGATTCCGCTCAGGGCAGATTGGAGCGTGGCCTCCATAACCTTTTTTCTCTGACGAAAGTCGAGCCGTGTCCAGTCCAGTGCGGCCCCGACATCAAAACGTGTTGACGCTGCGGCCTGCACACCTCGTTGGGTGAGTGATATCACTGCATCTGACAAGGCTTCAAATACGCGCTTCTTCGCGTCGGCAACTGTTTTCACTTCTCCGCCTCGGAAAGCGGTTTGCCGCGAGAGATAGCCTTGGAAGCGATTGTTGCGCGCCCCAACTGGACCCTTCGCATCAGCCACTGTCGGCAGTGCCACCAAGCGTACTTTGGCCTGTGCTGATCGAAGACCCTCCATGTATTCCGCATGGCAGATACCGACATCCTCATCGCCTGCTGCCCAGCCCGCGTTGCCATTTGACAGCACGACAAGCACATCGCACTCGCGGACAGCTTGTAGACAAGCATCCCAGCTGTCTTGAGTGCCTTCTGCGGGAGGTGCGTCTTCGTTAATCCAGACCTCGAACAGCTTGCGTCCAAGAACCTGGACTGACTCGATTTCCGTCTTCAGTTCTTTTCGCAAGTCTGTCAGCGTGGTGCCGCTACCTGCAGGAAATGGGTCCATGCAGCGACTTGAGAGCATGACTCGAATGAGAGATTTAGCCAAGAGGGTCTCCTTGTTGCTCCTGTAGGTTGGCAGTATGGCGTCAGCACTCAAACTACCAATTGAACCGCACCGGGAATCGTGGAGGCCGGATGGTTTAAGTCAGACCTCCACCACGGAGATCTGACTGACAAGTTTCCGGTTGTAGTTTGCCTCAGCTCCGCTGGCGGGAGGTATCCGATAAGTCCGAGCAAGTCGGTGATGGTTGAACCAGGACACCGATTACAGCCAGCTCCACCGACTCTCAGGTTGGCCAAGACCGGTGATGAACCTCGGGCCTTGTGCAGCTCATTGATCGTCTCGGTCAATGCGTTGTCGTAACTGTCGCCCGTGCTGCCTACCGAGGGCTCGATGCCTCCTCTGCGAGCCGCTCGCTGTAGCGAATGGACATGTTGAGTGAGCGTCGCAATCGGAATGTTGAGTCAATGCGCCATCGCGCTCGGGCTGTCAGGCATAGAGCGCTTGCTCCAGGGCATTCAGAACAAACGCTGTTTGCATGGAACTGCTCACACGCCAGCCCACGATGTGTCGGGCCACATCGATCACGAAGGCCACGGACAATCAACCTTGCTGGGTTGAAATGTAGGTGAAGTCCGATACCCAGAGCTGGTTGGGTCGTTCGGTTTTGAAGACCCGATTGACCCTATCCAGCGGGCACGGCAGCTTGGCATCCCCGATGGTGGTGCGTACCACCTTGCCACGGCGCACGCCCTGCAAGCCCAGGCACTTCATGACCCGCTCCACCGTGCACCGGGCAATGGAAACCTGCTCGCGATTCATCTGCTTCCAGAACTTGTCGGCACCATAGACACGCATGTAGTCTTGCCAGACGCGCGCAACGTGAGGCACCAATTCGTCACGTTCGGCGCGCGCGCAGCGCAGCTGGGGAGTGCGTTGACAGGCAGCGTGGCGCCAATAGTCTGACAGGGCTATCTGCAGCACTTTGCAGATCGACTCGACCCCGTAGGCCGGTCGATGCTGTTCGATGAAGCCCTTCAGCAATTCAGACGGCGGTCGAGCCCCTTCTTGGCGAAAAACGCGGTGGCCAGCCTCAGGATCTCGTTGGCCTTGCGCAGTTCCTTGTTCTCGCGTTCGAGTTCCTTCAGGCGCTGCAGTGCAGGTCAGCATGATGGGGAACGGCTTGACGCACAGTAGGGCGGCATGACGTTTGTTCGGCACCGCCGGACTGATTTCGACAAATTCGACTGCTGCGGACGCCCCGAGCGCTGTGTCTCCCCACTTTGAGGGACGACAGTCGCGCGAGAAGAACACAAAATGATACTTTTGAGGGCTTCGGTTAACTGCCTATGCAATCGAAGAGGCGAAACTAAAAAATATAAATCATGTCTGAGTGCATTAAATAACGAAAAAGTGACTAAAAATTAGCATATGTGGCATATGATGCGATCTTCTGAGAATACTCAAATACTTAGGTTTCCCCAGATGCATCACTTCCCCATCGTGCTGGCGCTCGTGCGGTCCGCCATGCGCGACCCGAATCCAGCTGTTCTGCAGCACGCCGAGCGTTTACGCGAGGCTTTGGCTGAAAGTGGGGCCACCGAGGAGGCGAATGCGCTTCGCTTGGCGGTGGAGGGTAGCAAGAAACCTAACTCAGCCAAGCTGTCGCCTGCACGGGTCGTGCTATCGCGTGCGGTCTCGACCGGTGAAATCATGACGGGCAACACCCCCGTTCCGGTGGACAAGGAAACAAGTGCGCCCCTCGCCGAAGTGTGGTCGCTGGATAAACTTGCGGGACCGGAGGAACCCCTTTTTGACGATCGTCTGCGGCGGGCCGTGGAGTACTTGGTCCAGCAATGGGTCGGCGCCGATCACTTGCAGTCGGCTGGCATTAAGGTCCCCCGCAGCGCGCTCTTCTTTGGCGCTCCTGGCACCGGAAAGACGCGTCTAGCGTTGTCAATCGCGCAGACGCTCGGTCTGCCCGTCGTATTGGCAAGGCTGGATGGTCTAACCAGCTCCTTCCTCGGTACCACCGCGCGAAATGTCAGAGCTCTGTTCGACTTCGCCAACCGATATAGGTGTTTGTTGCTCTTAGACGAATTTGATGGCATTGCCAAGCTGCGCGATGACCCTCAGGAGCTAGGTGAAGTCAAACGCGTCGTCAATGCCGTGCTGCAGGCCATGGACGCTCGGTCTACCGTTGGCCTAACTATCGCGCTGACCAACCACGAGGGCCTGCTCGATCCGGCCGTGTGGCGGCGCTTTGACGCGCGCATCCACATCACGTTGCCTGACGTGGTGACACGTACCGCAATTCTTGAGCGCTACCTCACCGGCTTCTCCATTCCCGCTCCTTCGATCAAAGTGCTCTCCTGGATGACAGACGGGTTCAGCGGCTCTGATCTTGAAACGCTTTGCGATTTCATCAAGCGTCATCTGACGCTCAACGCGTCAGACAGTCCTTCGGTGCTCGATGCGGTGGAGTTGTTTCTGGATCTGTCTGCCACCTTGACTCGCTCGCCTCCTGTGGAAGCGCTGATCAAGGGGCGTCAATTCTGGGTGCAGGAAGCCTTGGGCAATCGGGACATCAAGATCATTCAGAGCGATATCGCAGGGATGATGGGGAGCACCCAGTCAAAGGTCAGCCGTCTCGCGCGATCTGAGAAGGTCGCGTAAGTAGCTATGGCCCACAACCCCGTCCAGGTCGTTCTCAACACCGACCAATACATGAAGCAGCCTGAGGGTGGCGGAGGCGGTTCTGCGAAGGATTTCTTCGAGGGGCGCGATGACGAATTCATCAAGCACCGAGACAAGTTGCTGCTTCAGTTTCAGGCAGTACGAGACACCCTTAAGCCCATGAATGCACCGGTGGGCTTCATCATGGTGAAGCTGCAGGCTGCTGCGTTAGCCAAGTCTCATCGCCCGATGGATGCCATCTTCAAGGCTTCCCAGTTTCCACTGGTGGGAACCGGAGGCCTGGGCGAGCTCTACTTTGAGATTACACCTGACGCATTGCCGACGGCTGAGGCAGTCGTTAGGCACGCCGAGGAGAAGGTCACTAAGCGCAATAGCAAGGATGAACTCGTACCCAGTTCTGCCAGGTCTGAAGTCGGCGCAATCGAGTCGGTGTCGCTGCAGCGAGCCAATGACAAGCGCGGCTTTACCGTCGATCAAGCCATCGCGTACTTCAAGGAACGCCCTGCAGGCCGCTATCTGGCCGTAGAACTATTCATTCACGAAGGATCGCTTGGCAAGGAGCCTAACGAGCGGCCGCAGGCGAAACGAGCCCTGCGGGATTTTCGCATGCACCTTGCGGACCTCTCGTCCGGTGTGAAGGCCTGGAGTTCGGGCGATGAGTGGAAGAGCGTGCACCTGACGGTACTGCAATTCCCGGCTGAGTTGCCACCGACTAAGGAGCTGCAGCGCACGCTGGAGGCGGTCGTCGATTTTCTTGACGGTTCACCTCTGGTGCGCCGCTATTCGCTGGGACCGGTGCTGATGCAGACCGCGACGGGTCGCAGTGCGCCACACCTGCAAGCAGTCACCTTACCGGCTCCGCTGGCGAACCACGACTATCCCATCGTGGGCATCGTGGACGGCGGTATCACGCGCGCGGGTCCGCTCGCGGCCTGGAGCGCAGGTTCGATTCAGTACATGCGTCAGGCGGACTCCGATCGCGAGCATGGCAGTTTCATCGCGGGGTTGCTTGTGAACGGGCACAACTTCAACCCCGGCCAGCCCGGCGAGACCGAGCCCTGCAAGTTCTACGACTACGATCTGCACTGCCAGGACGGCATGAAGTTCAAGGCGAACTTCAGCGGTGGATTCATCGACATGATGCGTCAGCTCGATGCCCAGTTGGTCTCCAAGCCCGCCGGCATGCGCGTCATCAATTTGAGCTTGAACCCGGAAATCCATGCCGATCTGAACGGCTACAGCTACATGGCCGCGATCCTAGACGAGCTCGCAGATAAGCACGACGTGATCTTCGTAGTGTCGGCTGGGAACTTGGAAGGCACGCTCGTGCGCGCTCGCTGGCCGGCGGGCGCTACGCCGGCCCTCCAGCAAATCGCGACCTACCCCCACTTCGGTGCGGACCGTGTGTTTGTTCCGGGCGAGACGGCCCGCAATTTCACCGTGGGCGCCTTCGAACTGTTCGACGACGGCAAGACCCGTCCGGCCATGTACACGCGCCGTGGTCCGGCTACTTCGGCTGGCATCAAGCCGGATTTTGCCCATATCGGCGGCTGTGAGGCCAGTCGTCGCCCGCTGATATCGGCCGACACTAGTGGCGGCAGCCGCACTTGGCAAGGCACCAGCTTCGCCGCGCCCATGGTTGCGAAGTCGTTGGCCGTTCTGAATCATCGAATCGCCGGCCCGAAACAGCGGGAGCTGTTGATGGCCTTGATGTATCACTTCGCCCAGATGCCGGCGCTTCTGAACGACCGGCTTCTGAAAGACGTATCCAAGGACTTTGCGGGCTTCGGAATGCCGGCCAACGTGGACACAATGCTGAGCAGCGACGACCACGCCATAACGCTGGTATTCACGGACACTTTGCCTCCCGGTTTGGAGTTGTCTTTCGATTTCACGTGGCCGCAAGCCCTTTTCGATCAAGTCTCCGGGAAGCGCCGTGGCGATGTGGCGCTCACCATCGCGTACTCGCCGCCGTTGGACAGCCAGCACCAGGCCGAGTTTGCGCGTGTCAACCTTGACGCTTATCTGCGCCAGGAGACAATCGACGAAGAGGGAGAAGTCAAATTCAAGGGGCGGCTTAAGTCGGAGCATGCCGGCACTCTCGAGAAGAACCAGATCACCCATGGTGCCAAGTGGTGGCCGGTCAAGCACTACCGCAAGAGCTTCAAGAAACTCGGTGGCACGGCGAACTGGCGGCTCGTCGTGGATTCGCTGACACGCGCGGGCGTTGTCTATCCACCAGCCGGTGTGAAGTTCGCGGTGATCCTCACGATTTCAGATCCAAAGGGCATGGCGCCGGTGTTTGCCAGCACGCGGCAAGGATTGATCAGCAGCGGCATTCAGCTGCGAGATGTCAGAACAACAACACGGGTGAGGGCACGATGACTACATTTCGGCTTGATGCGACCGAGGGCCCGGGGACTCATGTTTTCATCGTCGGTGTGGGCACTTATCCGCATCTCAAGGGGGGTGCCGGCAACCCGACGCCACAGCCTATGGGCATGGGGCAACTGACGTCGCCACCTCTGTCGGCGCTCAAGGTGCTCGAGTGGGTGGACAAGGATTTGAACAATCCGGTAGCACCCCTGAAGTCGATCGAAGTGCTGGTCTCCCAGCCCGCGCCAGCGAGTTACACGGACAAGACTGGCGTGACTGCCGTGATCGACGGCGCGACACTCGCGCGGTTCGTGCAAAGCGCGCAGGCGTGGTTCGATCGGGCGAGTAGCGATCCCAACAACGTTGCCATCTTCTATTTTTGTGGTCACGGTCTGGGCGATGGGCTCAACAGCCAGCTGCTGCTGTCGGACTACGGCAGTGAAAACAAGCCGTTGCGGCACGCTATCAACTTCTCGGCGTTCCGGCTTTCCATGGGTGCGTGCAAGGCGACAAAGCAACTGTTCCTGCTGGACGCTTGCCGCGTCGTTGACCCAACGATGCTGGTGGACCCGTTCAACCTGGGTGACTCCGGCCTAGCGCCCGGCAACGTGACCAAGCTGCCGACCCACATCGCGAATCCTGTCATTTACTCGGCCAAAGCGGGGGAACAGGCTTTCGGACCTCCAGGAGAAATCAGCTATTTCACTGAAGCGCTTCTCCATGGGCTCAGTCGGTGCGGCGTTTACCTTTCGAAGGGCAAGAAGTGGGCAGTGTCTCCCAACCACTTGCAAATCGCGATTGCGGGGCTGCTCGACGACTACAGCGGAAAACCGCATTGCCCCGTCGACGGCCTCGTGGGAACCGGGTTTGAGATCCACTTTCTGGACAACAAGCTGCCGGAAGTTGTGGTGTGCGTGAGCCTCAAGCCGTCGACCGGCAGCGCCGAAGCGAAAATCAAGGCGACCTGCTCTGGCGTTGACCATGTAAGAGGAAATCAGGATCACCCGTGGCGCACGTTCCTGCCCTTCGGGCCGTGCTTGGTCAACGCGGAGTTCGCTGCACCACCCAAGTACTCGGCGGCGCCGGTGCAGCTGTACCTACAGCCGCCATGGCAGGAAATCGAACTGGAGCTCGTATGACGCCCACCATCAAGTTCGAAGCTCTGGCTGACACAGCGCACCCACTCTCGCGGGAATTGCTGTGTACGGTGTGGCCGTTGGATTCCCGCAGCGAGGAGTCGCCGGGCGCAGAGCCAATCGTTGAAGGCCACCCGATTCTTGTAGGCAGTGCAAACCCTCGACCGGAGGAGTCGGAGGTCAGCTTGCCAACGCCAGGAAACTACTTGGTCGACCTGAAATTTCCCAACGGGCGGCGAACTCGCCGCTCGGTCTCGGTGACAGCCGACGAGCCATACCGTTTCTTCGTCCAAGAGAGCCGGTATGCTACCAACGGGCCCAGAAATCCTTCGGCTGCACCTACGTCTTTCCTCAAGGATGCTCCCCGTGTGGTGATGTCCGCCGCGCGATCAATCTTCGCTCACTCGGAGCTCGAGGTTCGATTGAGCGCAACCCAGTCGGCGCCCGGCTTCGGAAGCTTGCGCGCGCTGCGGGGATTCCTCAAGGATCTGGAGTCTGAAAGCAGTGATGCGGTCCTGATCAATCGCGAGCGGGCGGCCGATCTGGCGCATACCGTCGAAATCGATTCGACGCCTGCCAATGTAGACGCCGAGTTCCAGAGCGCCACGCACCGACGAGCCTGGCTATTGATCAACGGGCAGGGTAGGGACACGACAGTGGTTCCGTTCCCGAATGGGTGGACTTCGGGCAGCGGTGAGGGGGCGTTTCTCCTCACCGTGCACCGCAAGGCCACGACGGGCGACGAGGCCACCAAGTGGTCCGTCAGCCTGCAGCTGCGCGACCCGTCCTATGGCTCCCTGTTGGACTACCTCACCCGGCGTGATTTTCAAGGGAGTAATGCCGTTTCCCAAACAATGCGCACAACCGCGCTCGCGGCACTTTATGAAAAGCAAATGAACCCGTACGCGGCCGCAGCGGGGGCGTACATGCTGGCCATAACGGATGAGGACGCGCACGCCGAGCAAGGGCATTGGATTGGCAATCTGACCGAGCGCTTCTCGTGGCTTCCGGATGGGCCCATTGCGCAGGGATATCGGCTGTTGCGTCGAACGGAAAAGGGCACAAAGGAGTTCCACCAGGCTCGCCTCCTCCTGCTCAAGGCGGCAGACCGAGGCCTGCCGTACTTCACGATTGGACTGACGCTGCTGACCGAAGCTCTCAACTTCATCTCTCTGGCCAGCCCAGAAGATGTCGAGGCGAAGCGCAGCCTGGCGGCGGCGATGTCGGCGCAGATTGCGTGCGTGCGCAACGAGGCGTTTTGCACGCTGCAGACCTCGCGCTACTACCGGTTGCCGCAAGGGCCGGACGAGCGAATGTAGCTTTCATGGGGAGGGGAATATGTTCACTGTCACGGCACTACCGGCAAGCTTTGGCGACTGCCTCTGGATCGAATACGGCAAGAAGGAATCGCCCAACGTCATCCTGATCGATGCCGGGCCATCGACGCCCAAGCCGCTCAAAACCCGGCTGGAAGCGCTTAACGCACGCGGCGGGGTCCTGGGGCTTGTGGTCGTCACGCACGTCGACGCAGACCACATCGCAGGAATGCTCACGCTCTTGCAGAACGACTTCTATGGCGTGCCTGTGCGGGACTTTTGGTTCAACGGATTTCGCCACCTGCCTGGCGAAGTCTATGGTGAGAAGCAGGGAGAGCGGCTGACCGGATTGATCTTCGACAAGGGGATTTCTTGGAATGTCGCGTTCGAGAATGGCACGATCATGGTGGACGACGAAGCAGGCAGCTTTCCCGAGATCGATCTCCCCGGGGGGGCCAAGATCACACTACTTTCTCCCGACGCCGCGCAGCTGTCGAAACTGAAGAAGAATTGGATCGAGGTCTGCGGCGAGGCCGATCTCTATGCCGACTTCGTGCCCGTAGCCGGCTATTTCGGTGACGACGAAGCTTTTGGTATGGGCATGCCTGATGTTGATGCGCTGGCCGATACCAAGTTCATCGAGGACGACACGGCCGCCAACGGGAGCAGTATCGCGTTCGCACTGACCTACCGCGGCAAGCGAATTCTGTGCGGGGCAGACGCCTATCCATCGCGCCTGCTCAAATCGTTGACCGCGCTGCATGGCGAGAGCCCCTTTAAATTTGACGTGGTGAAACTGCCTCACCACGGCAGTGCCAACAACGTGTCAATCGAGTTTGTGAAAGCCTTGGCGTGCCCGCACTACGTCTTCAGCACCAGCGGCGCTCGCTTCAAGCATCCATCTCGGCCTGCCGTCGCACGTGTGGTGCGCCATGGAAATAGCCCAAATCTGGTCTTTAACTACAAGTCCGAATTCAGCGAGATTTGGGACAGCAACCTCGTGCAGAACAACTTCCCCTATACGGTGGAGTACGGCGACGACGAAGGAGTGAAGGTCGTCCTGGCCTGAGGTAGGCCGGCCTGCGCTCGCTGGCAGAGGAGTGAGTTGGTTGTTGGCGCCGACCGAAAAGTGAGCCACTTATGAGAGCCTTGAACACCCAAGAGACTTGGGACTAAATCGCTCGCGAGGTAGTCTCCGCGCTGAGATGGTTGGTTGACGGCGCTGGCGCGCGTGCCAATGTTGTGAGCCGAGGCAATTAGCCTCCTTCACGACAGGAGCACAGTCATGAACGCAACCCACCAGACGGTTTCACCGTTACGCCACCTTGTTAAAGAGCCTGAACTGCAGTCCTGGTTCTGTTCGTTCGGCTGTCAGACGCCATCCATGCGCAACAGCGATCTCCTGGCAAATGGCTCGGCCCAGTCCCGCGCCGTGGTCGCGCCGATGTGCACCGCGCAAGAATCGCTCAAACAGCAGGGGTAGCTGCGTCGCGTCGACACCCGGCCCGTGATCGCGCACAAGCAGCACATCGCCTTGCACCTCTACGCTGACCGTTGTTTTCGCCGGTGCGTGCTGAATGGCGTTCTCCAGCAGATTCTTCAGCAATGTGAACAGCGCGCCGCGATCTGCGAGCCACTGGACATCACCCGCGGCTTCCGAAACCGTGAGACACACGTCGGCCGTGTCGGCCATTCGTAGAACGGTAGCCGACGACCGCAAATTGAAACAGTACAAGGAAAAAGAAGAGGGCCGGAGAGCCTGGTTCAGGCTGTCCGGCCCCGGATACCCGGCGCGCCTGGGTGGGGGCTCGTCGGGTCGGGTGCTTCAGCCGATCACAGCGACTTGGTCGAGTAGTACCAGTCGGTGGTCTTGTAGCCTTCGGCCATGCGCGCCTTTATCGCGTCGGGGCTCTTGGGCGGCGGCACGATCACGTCGCAACCGGGCGTCCAGCCTTCGGGCGTGGCGACCTTGTGGGCGTCGCTGGTCTGCATGGCCTGCAGCAGGCGCACGAACTCGTCGATGCTGCGGCCGTTGCTCATCGGGTAATAGACCATGGCGCGCAGGACGCCGTTGGGGTCGATGAAGAAGGTGGCGCGCACGGCCTGCGTGTCGGCGGCACCGGGGTGCACCATGCCGTAGGCCTTGGCCACGTCCATCTTGATGTCTTCAATGATCGGGAAGCTGATCTCGACGCCGAACTTTTCCTGGATGTTCTGCGTCCAGGCCAGGTGGGAATACAGGCTGTCGATGGACAGACCGAGCAGCTCGCAGTTCATGCCACGGAAGGTTTCGGCGTGTTTCTGGAAGCCGATGAACTCGGTGGTGCAGACGGGCGTGAAATCGGCCGGGTGCGAGAACAGGATCAACCACTTGCCTTTGTAGTCGGCGAGCGTGCGGTCGCCGTGGGTGGTCTTGGCATTGAAGTTGGGGGCGGCTTCGTTGAGATGGGGGAAGCTGGATACGTTTTCCATGATGAACTCCATTCAGGACGGGTTTCGGAAGAACCGGGAAAGCAGGATTGCTTGACCGATGAATGAAGTCTATGGGTGCGAGAATTTGGATAGCTTGTGTTTTATCAATCGAGCGATTGGCAGTTCCAACCGCCTCGATAGTTGGGCTTTTCCCTCTGAACACTAAGGGCTTGGACGGGGAGGGCGTCAGGCGGGGGCGTTAGCCGCCTCGGTGGTGATAGCGCCACCAACCAAGCAGATCTCGCCATCACAAACAAACTCGCCAAGGCTTGAGCAACAGCTTTAGAGATGCCCCGTTGCGCGGGGTACTTTAAGTACTGGGTATAGTATTTTTCGAAACCTCCATAGTCTCAAGTACCCCAAATTGGGTTATGGTGGAAAAGCGTATTGACCACATCTATTCAACGTCTACGATAGGAAAACATCATGAAAGAGAAGAAAGTCAAACCGATGGCTATGGACATTGGTATCACGAGCGCTGACCGCAAAAAAATCGTCGATGGCCTGTCGGCTTTGCTGGCCGACAGCTACACGCTGTACCTGATGACGCACAATTTCCACTGGAACGTCACAGGGCCTCAGTTCAACAGTCTGCACAACATGTTCATGACGCAGTACACCGAGCAGTGGAACGCCCTGGACACCATCGCCGAGCGTATCCGCGCTCTAGGGTTCCCGGCTCCGGGTACCTACAAGGAGTTCACCAAGCTCGCCTCCATCAAGGAAGTCGAGGGCGTGCCCAAGGCAACTGAGATGATTCGCCATCTTGTTGAGGCACAGGAAGCCACTGCCCGGACTGCCCGAAAGCTCTTCCCCATTGTGGACGAAGCTAACGATCAGCCTTCCGCTGACGTGCTGACCCAGCGCATCGACGTTCACGAAAAAACCGCTTGGATGCTGCGTAGCTTGCTAGAAGATTAAGCACTTGGCGACGTGCCTTGCTGGCTCCCATAGACCTGCAAGTTTGCTAGGCGGTCGTTGCCATGGCTTGTTGAGTGGCCGTTCGGGGTCGCTATGCAAACCTTTCCAGCGAACCCTATGCGTAGATTTCGACCATCGCAAGTTCGATGACTTTCTTCATCGCAAGGCAGCTTGAATACCTGTGCAAAGTTCCGCGTCGAGGGCACGGTTCAGGGTTCTCCGCCATGTGCGGCTGAACCAATGCGGGACAGCAATCACAGCATCGCTACGGTGTGCTTGGAGCTCGGGTGCCAGTCGTTCAATACCCAATCTGGCTCATTGCTTCCGCTGGCGCCAACTGGAGGTGAACGAAGACTATGCCGCGGCGTGCTGGTCTTGTTGTCCACTCTTCCCCTCAACAGGACGACCAGACGGACTGAGAACTCAGCATAGTTGAGATCTACACACAAGGGTTGTCAACTGCGGTTCGGCCGATCGACCTGCGGACGCATGGATCGCTTCGGACCATGGGCACACGCCGCAAAGCCTAAGCGACCAATGCGTAGAACGAGCCACTTCGCGCCGCCGGCGATCTATGGCGCTCCGGAACCGGTCGTTGACGTGATGATTTTTTGGTCGACCTGACTGAAAGTGGCCAGGACCGTGATTCCGCCGGCGCGCTCCGAAGCGGCCTGTCAGCGCGGCTTGGTGGCCTCGCTGGTGCTTGACGAGTGATAGCGACCTCGTGGCACGAGAGCGTATCCTGTAAGGACCTGAACTCGATGGGAGACCATTGTGGGTGTCCCGTGTCTGGATGCGGCACGTCGATGCGACAACCGGCTGAAGGCGCGTCGCGTCCGGTGTTCCGGATCAGGACGGTGCCGTATGAAATGATGCGGCATGCCACTGAGTTCCGAAGACCTGCAACAAATCGCCGCGCGCACCCTGGCGCACTACGAGCAGCACGCCCAGAGCTACTGGGAA
>Ga0066600_10000452_pt1 | contig 15045 bp, 11 predicted proteins | sample Lowcelwee11metaG_FD_59486 | JGI IMG/M metagenome (GOLD analysis project Ga0066600, IMG submission 59486) | Freshwater pond sediment microbial communities from the University of Edinburgh, under environmental carbon perturbations - Low... | ecosystem: Environmental > Aquatic > Freshwater > Pond... | reverse complement strand
GGTAAAAAGTTCGATAATATTAATGGGATTTTCGAGAATCTCGCCCGTAAAGGGTTTCTAAAAAGGCTTCAGAGAGGATATTATGCCGACGCAAATTTTAATAATTCATTTGTAATAGGAACTTTTATAGCGGGTAAGAGCGCTGTATCGTATTGGTCAGCCCTGAATTTACACGGATTGGCCGACAGATTTCCAAACACGGTTTTTATTCAGACACTACAGAGAAAACGCGACATTTCAGTTTCCGGTACTGCCTATAAATTTGTGGCTGTAAAGGAAAGTAAGATTGCAGGTATAATAAAATCAGGGTACGGCAGCAACGAATTTCCGATCACCGATATCGAAAAAACCATAGTTGACTGTTTTGATCTTCCGAAATATTCAGGCGGATTCGATTTGCTCGTATCAGCATTTTTCAACGCTGAACTCAACGCTGAAAAACTTATCGAATATTCAAAAGCGGTTAACAACATTTCAGCGGTTAAAAGAATGGGATTTCTGGCTGAACTTTTCAATAAAAAGGAACTCGGGAAATTTATTAAATTTGCGCTTTCTTCTGTAAACGAGAGGTATGTGCTGATCGATGCGTCAGGCGAAGAGTCAGGTGATTTTGATAATAAATGGAGATTGAGGCTGAATGTCAGCAAAGATGAGTTAAAAGGCATAGTAGGGGCTATTTACTAGATGATCTTGAAAAATGAAATACAAAAAAGGGCTGAGGAATGGAAAGTTCCTTCAGAAACAGTTGAAAAAGACTGGATTTTAGGGCATTTTCTTTCAGCATTGTTTTCATTTGTAAAGCATCGCGGCGGACTGGTGTTTAAGGGAGGAACTGCACTTAGAAAATGCTATTTTAAAGATTACAGATTCTCAGAGGATCTTGATTTTACCGTAATTGATAAAAATTATAGGCTCATAAAAGCAGATGTAGAACTTATTATAAAGTCTGCACAGGCTAACAGTGGAATTCGATTTTATCTTGACAGTTTTAAAGAACTGTTTTTTGAAAACAAGCCGACAGGATACCAGGTAAAGATTAAATATTGGGGTGCTAATCATCAGAAGAATCAGGCACCTCCTGAACCGGAACGGTGGAATACTCAGATCAAGCTTGAAATTATATCTTACGAAAAAGTTATTTTTCCGGTTTCTGAAAAGAAAATATCTCATCCTTATTCTGATATTCTTTTAAACGGCTCTGAACCAGTTCCCTGCTATGATCTTAAAGAAGTAATGGCAGAGAAATTGAGAGCTTTGATGCAAAGATCATATTCAGCTCCCCGTGATTACTATGATATCTATATGATCAAATCTAATTTTAACGAAGCCGAATGGAAAGAAATAAAAAATGCGTTTATTCAGAAAATGGAATTTAAAGGATTGAAATTCACCGGCTCTGATGATCTCATAAACGACAAGACATTCAAAGCAGCTAAAACAGCTTGGAATAACAGCCTTAAACATCAGATCGCTAAAGAAGACTTGCCTGATTTCGATTTTGTAATAAGTGAAATTAAACCGATTTTGAAAAAATATCTGGATGATTAAAATGAAACTTTCAGAAATTAACATATCACAGGTCAAAGATGTGGGACAGGTCAGGCAGAAAGCTCTGAACGCGGTTGAAATTTTCACAGTAGAAGACCTGCTTTATTATTTTCCCCGGAGATACATCGACAGAAAGACGATACAGCCCATCGGAAATATCCTGATGAACTCGCCGGAAATGACTTTTATCGCGAAACTATTCAAGACAAAGGTATTTCCTTCAAAGAACGGTCCGACGCGTTTAAATGCGGCTTTTTCTGACGGAACGGGAATTCTGACCTGCGTCTGGTTTCAGGGCGGAGAATATGTTTCTAAGATTTTAACCGAAGGTGAGGAATATGTTATTTCAGGCGTTCCTAAATATTTCAGCGGATGGAAAATTGATCATCCTGTTATAGAAAGACTCGATTCAGAAGAAAATCTGAAGAATACCGGGAAGATCATCTCCCTCTACCCTCTCACGGCTTCGCTGGTTGCGAAAAATATTGACAGCAGAACTTTTAGAAGAGTGGTCAGCAATGCGCTTGATCAGTATGAAAGTATCATCAGGGATGATCTGCCTTTTTCGATAAGGCAGAAAAGGAATTTCTATGATCTGGGTACGGCTTTGAGGGAAATGCATATTCCCGCAAGCGATGATCAGAGGCATGCGGCATTAAAAAGGATGAAATACGAGGAATTTTTCCATTTGCAGCTGATATTATGCAAACGGAGAATGAACATGAAAGCCCTTCCGAAGAACTGCAGAATAAACGGTTCCGGCGAACTGCTTAAAAAAGTATATGAAAAACTTCCGTTTGAACTCACCGAAGCTCAGAAAAAAGTGGTCAGGGAAATTTACGATGACCTGAAAAGTGACAAACTCATGAATAGGATGCTTCAGGGCGACGTCGGTAGCGGAAAGACAGTTGTCGCGCTTCTCGCCATGCTTATGATGGTCGGTAACGGATTTCAGACCGCTGTGATGGCCCCTACCGAGATTCTGGCCGAACAGCATTACAAAGTATTCAAATCCATGTGCGAAGGACTTGATGTCGAAATCATCCTTCTGACCGGCGGCATGAAAAAATCCGTCAGAGAGGACAGGCTGTCTTTTGTGGCTGACGGAAGAGCTCAGATAATCATAGGCACTCACGCGATAATTCAGGAAGGTGTCAATTTTAAAAATCTCGGACTTGTAATAATTGACGAACAGCACCGCTTCGGCGTTCTGCAGAGAGGCGAACTGGTAAAAAAAGCGGGCGAAACTCCCAATATTCTTGTAATGTCGGCAACCCCTATCCCCCGCACGCTTTCGCTTTCGCTGTACGGCGATCTTGATATTTCAATAATAGACTCTCTTCCCAAAGGAAGAAAGCTCATCAGAACGGCGGTCAGGTACGATTCCGATATGCCTAAGATCTACGACTTTATCAAAACCGAAATTCAGAACGGACGACAGGCATATATCGTTTATCCTTTAATCGAAAAAAGCGCGAAATCCGACCTTCAGGCCGCGAATGACGGGTTTACGGAATTAAGTTCAGGCGTATTCGGCGGGATCGAAGTTGCCCTTCTCACAGGCAAAATGAAAGGCGAAGAAAAAGACGGTATCATGAACAGATTCAAAGCCGGAGAAATTAAGCTTCTTATCAGCACGACCGTAATTGAGGTCGGCGTTGATAATCCCAACGCTTCTGTCATGCTTGTAATGCATTCAGAAAGGTTCGGTCTTTCGCAGCTTCATCAGCTCAGAGGCCGCGTAGGCAGGGGCGGTTATCAGTCCTACTGCATCCTGCATCTCGGTGAAGTGAATAATGACGAGACGGCTGAAAGGGTAAAAGTCATGGAGACCACTAACGACGGATTTAAGATAAGCGAAGCCGACTTTGAATTAAGAGGCCCCGGCGAGTTCTTCGGCGAAAAGCAGAGCGGCATGCCCGATCTAAAGCTGGCTCATCTGATATATGACAGGGAGCTTTTGAACCAGGCGCGGACTGACGCTTTCGAGCTTCTGCAGAATGACCCTGTTCTGGCAAAACACACTGATCTCAGAGATTTTATGAATGATAAGTTCAAAGATAAAGTTCAGTTTCTGGATTATTCATGAAAAGAGCAATAACTCAAAAACCTGCACGAGATCTTACTGCATTTAAAGAACTGCAGAGTTTCAGTGTATATGTAAATCTTTTTTCACAGACCGAGATAAACGGAACAACCAGATCGGTCTTCAAGATCATAGTTGAGGATAATATTTCACACCATAAATATTTAGGCTACTGCCTTGAAAAAAATAAAAACAACATTGATATTTTTGTGAGCTATGTTCTCTCCAATCTTGAAATGAGAGGCGGTTTGGATAAGAATTACAAGCTTATAACGGGCAGGGGTTCAGCAGGTTATGAAAACAAAGCTGATTCCGGACTCCCGAAAGTAAAAAAACATAAAGTAATAAAGAACAGTTTAAGTCACAAAGAAATACTCTCGCGAATATATAAAGAGCTTATCTTTAATGACGGTTACGCCGAAATGGAAGGCTACTCGGAGACAAAAAATCCTTTATTGCCTCCTTTGTTTATAGATTCTTTTATCAGAGACTTTGATAAAGTTTTTAAGTTCACGGATTATTGGCGCAATCAGAAAATGAGCGGGAAAGACAACAGCATACTTAAGGAAACGCTGATCGAAGCCGGGCATGAAGTGGAAGAATATCAGAATAAATTCGATTTTGAGAATGCTCTGAAATTTTATAAAAGATTAAGTTCTGCGGCAGCTGAACTTGCCGGTTCAGAAAAAATTTCTGCTCAGTTTCTTTTAAAGCAGGTGAAAATATATTTCCATCTTGAACAGTATGATAAATGCAGAGATTTGATCGAAGCGAATATAAGAAATCTTGAAAAGTTCAAAATGAAAGACGAACTGGGAGAGCTTTATTACTATCTCGGAATGATGTGCTCTTATTCAAACAAAGTCAATGAGGCTGATGCTTTTTTTGCCGGTGCTTCAAGGATGCTGTCAAAATCCAAGGAACCTGAAAAAGTTGTTATTTACTACCGGTCGCGCATAAAAAGATATGTAATAAAAAAGGATTACGAGCATGCTGTTACTCTTGTAAATGAAGCTGTCAGATTTGCTTTTAAACTTGATAGTATCAAAGCGCTCGGGCAATTATACGGACTTAAAGCAGAAATATATATAAGAAACGGCAAATACGGTTATGCTCTCGAAAATTTGAATATTCAGCTGGAATATGCTAAAAAAGCAAACGATTTGATTTCAGAGTCCAAATGCATCTCGCAAATGTTCCTCGTATTCTCTTATCTTGGAAATTTTGATAACAGAGATGTTGCGGGTTACCTTCGCAGAATAAAAAAATTAGCTAAAACCATTAATAAGAATTCCTATTATTACAGTTCGCTTATCAGCCATGCAATATTTCTGTATAAAAGCGACAGATTTGACCAAGCGGAAAAATATTTTAAAAAAGCATTAATAATCTATACATCCGATACTACAAATGCGGCGAAACATATAATTAATATGATATACTTATCTAAAATCAGGATCATGAGAAAAAACTATCTGAGCGCAGTCAGACTGCTCAACAAGATGCTGAAGCTTTGCGCAAATTCAAATGTAAGTATTTATCCGGCTTATATCGAGAACTTGCTTGGAAGGATTTATTCCGAAAGAAAGATATTGGCTGAATCAAATATTCATCTTAAAAAAGCGCTGAAATATATTAAAGACGGTTTTATAAAAGATAAAATACTTCTCGCAAACACTCACAAATATTTAGGACTTAATTATTCAGAACTGTACATGAATAATTTAGCTATAAAAAATTTGAATGTGTCTTTAAATATACTCAGCTCGATCATTAATGATCCTGATGTTGATCTTTGCGAAGTGATTAGCGGTATCAAATCGAAAATCGCTATGTTAACTCATGGAACACCCGTTTAAATTTTTTATTCCATATCTTACAATTTAATAATCCGATACAACATATTGCCTGTTTTTCTCAAACCGTGAGCGGAGTTGAAAAAATCGCCGGAAATCGGGGTATGATTGTTTGTCAAAGCTTCTTTAAGTAAGTTGTTTCAACAAACTAAAAGGAGTGTATCATGAAAAAATTTTTGCTGACAATCGTACTGGCCGCCGCGCTTTTTGTCTCGGGGATCAAAGCTGAAACTACATACAGTGATTGGATCTGGCTGGGAACCGGCTGGTATTATACCGGTACTTCTACCAATGGAGACGACCCTTTGCCGCCCCCGCCACCTATCGAAGACTAAAACAATCTCAAAAAGAGGCAATAGAATGAATGCTATAAATAACAGCTGCGGAGCAGTAGCTGTTATCTTTAATCCGGAAGATAATCCAGGGTTATTTAAAAAAGATAACAGCTACATACTTAAGAAATTTGATCTGTACGGGAAAAAATGTGCGCTTATTTCCGAAGGAAAGAAAATATCGGTTATAACCGGGTTCGGAGATAAAAAAGAAGAGGAACTGCTGTCGGTAGTCCTTCCTTCGGGAATGGAAGAAAGAACTAATTCCTTTATTTTAAAGTGGTATAACAATTGTTTCAGTCTGCATACCGAAGTCAATCTGACAGAAGAGGATATTGAAAATGTTAAACAAAATAGAGAAGAACAGTACAATGCTAAAACTAAAATCCTTAATATCTGATGCAATCGTGGAAAAAACTACTCTTATCGCAGAGCACTGTTACTGCGAAGTGATAAAAGATCCGATAACTCTAGAGGTATATCCTTATAAGCTTGACGGTGATTTTCTGATCTGCTATGATCTGCAGGCGAATCAGCCTTATGTGATCAATCTGAACTATGTTAAAAAGATCTCGCACGGCAATAAGAAGAATTTAGATGTGCCTAAATATTTATGGATAGATAAGTAATATTACTAATTAGTTCAGGTAATAAGAATTCTCCTCAAAGCCGCTGTCCACTCCCCGAATCGTTCTTTTAGGACGGCGGCTTTTTTTATGAATAATATCCTGTTGTTTATCTGTTATTTATTGTATATTTAGCTCCGGAAAAAAGGACAATTTTATTGAAAAACTATTTATATAAAATACCGGTAATACTTGCTTTCGCGGCAATGTTCATGACGGCCAAACAGGATTTGAGAGAAGATTTTGATTTTAGATCAAATAATGTTCTAAAATTGATTCAGGATAAAATACCCGCCGCCGCAAGAATCGAAGAATCCAATTTTCTGACAAAATGGTCAAAGATCTATGATGCGGAAAGAAAGCAAACAGGAAAATATATTTTAACGACACCTTATTGTGATGATGTAAAAGGTTACGCTGGTTCAGTTCCGCTGATAATAATTGCCGATAATAATGAGAAAATTCTCGGTCTCGGTGTTCTGCCCAACCGTGAAACTCCCGCCTGGATTGACGGTCTGGAAAATATAAAATTCTTCGATTCATGGAACGGGAAAAATCATGAGGAAATTATTAGCACGCAGGTTGATGCGGTAACCGGCGCGACCTTTACTTCCCGAGCCGTAAAAGAGACTCTCAAGAAAAGATCGGAGATATTTGCAGGAAGAACTGCATATAAAAAAGCAAAAGAAAATTCACAGCTGACATTTATTGACACTAAAACCTCAGTAGTTCTTTATATAATTCTATTTCTTTCTTTAGTTGCGTTGTTCGTAAAAAAATTAAATAAGTATAGAATTTTAATACAATCAATGTCTATTATATTCTTTGGAATAATTTCAGGACAATTTCTGTCAATTTATTTTCTTGAGAATATTTCGATAAACGGACTATCGATTCTGACATCTTATACTTCAATTATCCTGCTGGCTATGTCCGTTCTTATCCCTCTGATCTTTAATAAACATCATTACTGCCATTATATCTGCCCTTTCGGCGGAGTTCAGACAGTTCTCGCAAAACTTGCTGTAAAGAAAATTACAGTTAAACCTGAAATAGTCAGAATTCTAAGATATATAAGGCTTCTTATATTTATTTCCGTACTGATCGTCGTTTCGTCATCCATAACGATGAATCTGAGCCTGATCGAACCATTCACCGTTTTTATATTTTCATCGGCTTCTTCAATAGTGATCATCGGAAGCGCAGTTATCTTTATCTCGTCGGTTTTTATTAAAAACCCATGGTGCCTGTATCTATGCCCTACCGGTCAGTTCTTTGATCTTCTAAAGGACGGCATCCGGTTAAGTTCATCTAAGAATCCAAACCAAAAGAAGTAATTATTTGTTTGCATATTCATTCAAAATGATTATCTTTATTGTAGAGAGGTTTTCGGATATTAAAAAGGACTATGCGTTATGGTTTCAAATAAAGCAATCAGTGTCTTATTGGTTGAAGAAAACGAAGATCACACAATATTAATAAACAACGCGTTTCTAAGACACGGCGACAAATACAGACTTTTTACTGCAAGAACTTTAGCCGAAGCTAATAGCTTGATCGAAGAAGCAGACATTGTTCTGACCAATCTTTTCCTTACTGATGGAAGCGGGATCGAATTTCTTAAAGATAAATACATTTACGACAATGTTCCCGTGATCGTTCTGGAAAGCTTTGTTGATCAGGAAACTGTCGTAAAACTTATCAAATCCGGCGTAATGGATTATATAAACAAATCAACAGAAGCATTCGAAGACCTGCCGGAAAAGATCGAAAAATATTTAGAACTTAGAGACCTGAGACATGAAAGAAAGAAAATAACTGAGCAGCAGAATAAACTCAGCATCGCGATCAACCATTCATCCGAGGTGATTGTAATAACAGATGTAAAAGGCAGGATAGAATTCGTAAATCCCTCATTTGAAAAAGTCACCGGATATTCGGCGGATGAAGTACTCGGAAAAACACCGTCAGTGCTTAAAAGCGGACAGCACGATAAATTTTTTTATGATAATCTTTGGAAAACCATATTATCAGGAAAACCATGGAAAGGTCATTTTATAAATAAAAAGAAAGACGGAACATTTTATGAAGAAGAAGCCTCGATCTCCCCTGTATTTGGGGATGACGGCAAAATAATTAATTTCGTTGCGCTTAAGAGGGATGTTTCCGACATGATCAAGATAGAGAACCAGCTCAGGCACGCTCAAAAGATGGAAGGAATAGGCACATTAGCCGCCGGCATAGCGCATGAGATAAACACTCCTCTACAGTATCTTCACGACAACACGCTTTTTATTAAAGATTCTCTTAAAAGTATATTCGATGCTCTGTCTGAAGCTAGGAACACCGCACAGGAGGGTTTAAAAGATGAAAAATACGACAAAGAAAAAATTCTTCAAAAAATTGAAGGAATTTTAAGCAAAGATAATCTGACTTATCTGATAGACGAGATCCCAAAAGCCATCGGGGAAAATGAGAACGGAATTCATATAGTAAGAAGAATAGTAACGGCTATGAAGGAATTCTCGCATCCGGGTCTTAAAACAATGCAGAAAGCAAATATAAACGAAGCAATACTCTCGACTATAACAATTACCAAAAATGTCTGGAAATACGATGCGGAAATAATAACGGATTTTGAGGAAAAACTGCCTGAAGTGACTTGTCATATAGCAGATATCAATCAGGTTTTTTTAAATATGATCACAAATTCCTGCGATGCGATAAATGAAAAACCCGAAAAAGATCAGGGAATGATCAAAATCAGAACTTACTGCGATGATAACTTTGTTTATATTGAAATAAGCGATAACGGAAACGGGATCCCTCAAAATATAATTGAAAAAATATTTCAGCCGTTCTTTACTACCAAACAGGTAGGAAAAGGAACAGGACAGGGTCTTGCCTTAAGCTATGATATAATTTTTAATAAGCACAAAGGCGATATTACAGTTGAATCTGAACCCGGTAAAGGAACAAAATTTGTGATAAAACTGCCGATAGAAAATAATGAATAACTATAACGGAGAAAAAAAATGACTAAGAATTTCAGAATTCTGTTCGTGGATGATGAACAGCCCATTCTTAACGGGATACGGAGGATTTTTCAGTCCCGGAGAAGCGATTGGGAGCTGATATTTGCATCCAGCGGAAAGGAAGGTCTCCAGAAAGCCTCTATGATGGAACTGGATCTGATCGTAACTGACGGAAAAATGCCCGGCATGAGCGGAAGCGAGATGCTTAAGGCTATGAAGGAACAGGGCTTAACAAAAGATGTTCCGACAATAATGCTGACGGGTTATGTTGATGACGACATGAGAAAAGAAGCACTTGAGTGCGGGATTATCGAATTCGTGAATAAGCCTGTCATTCCTGACGAATTCGTTTTAAGGATAGAAAATGTTCTTAACTTTAAAATGATGAACGATGAATTAAAAAGCTCCACTCGGGAACTTACAGCCGCCAATGAAGAGCTGAATAAATTATACGGCGTGATCAAAGAACAGAAAGCGGAACTTGAAGAGCTCAACGACATAAAAACCAAGTTCATCGAGATAGCTATGAATGAATTCCGCAATTCAACCCAGGCAATTGCCGATTCTGCTTCCGATCTTAAAGAAATACTGGATCCTCTTGAGGAACAGGAAAAAATTGTAATTGCGGAGAAAATATACAAAAACGCTCTGGAGCTTGCGGGGATTTACACCAAAATAATGAATGTAGCCGATGTTACAAGCGGAACTCTAAAGCTGAAATACAATAGAGTGAATATTCTGAAATTCTTTTCCGAATTGACGGATCAGGCTAAAGTATTGGCGGAAAAGAAAAATATAAAAGTTCTTACGCATCACGATAATATTCTTCCGATAGAAAATTATATGGACGAGAACAAAGTATGGATTGCCTTATCAAGGATAATCGAGAATGCCGTAAAGTTTTCCGAGAACGCTTCAAATATCGAACTTAATTTAAGGTATGCCGACAATAAACTGAAGTTTTTTATTAAAGACTACGGGATCGGCATGTCTGAAGAAGATACGAAATCCATTTTCAGTTTTTTAAACGAAAATGATGACGAAACAAGTAAGCAGGGCGTAAGTCTGCCGATAGTCAAAAAGATCGTCGAGGCTCACGGAGGAGAGATCACTGTTGAGAGCAAATTCGGCGGGGGTTCAACATTCTGCTTTGCGATTCCGGTAAAAGAAGATATTTAAGGAGAACTTTCAAGAATGTTCCGAAAATTCAAATTCCATGGTTTCTTTCAGAATTATTTTATATATCTTTCAATTTTCACACTTGAGATTATAGCAGTTGTAGTTTTTTTCAGCTGGAAGAACAAACAAATTCTTGTGAATGATATAATCGCTAATAAATATCTGAATTCACTCAATGATCTCAAAGAAATTACAATTTTAACAGAATCTTACCATAAGGCGGTACTTTACTACTATTTTATGGCAGGTATAATTATTATCTCAGTGAGTACTCTTGCAGTAATAATTGATTTCATGATGAGAAAAAGAATTAAAGAAATTGAAAGGCTATCTTATTTGGAAGATATAAATAAAAACTCAGAGCAGATTCGGCAAAGCGAAACTAAGTACAGATCGCTTTTCGAAAACAACGGAACAGCAATTTTAGTAATCGGAAATAATGAACTTATAAGTGACTGCAACGCTAAATTTGAAGATATAATCGGATATTCCAGGGACGAAATGATAAATAAGCTGCATTGGGGAAAAATAGTGCATTCCGAGGATATTGATAGAATTCAGGGATACGATAAACTAAGAAGAACAGATCCGGGAAAAGCGCCGGCCGAATATCTGATGAAGCTGAACCGTAAAGACGGATCTGTAAGGCAGGTAATTGTGACTGTAATAGTTCTTCAAGGCGCAGAACAGCTTGCTTCGATCGTTGACATAACCGAAATGGTTGAAAAGGACAGAAAGCTGAAAGAGAATCAGGAGCTTTTAAATCAGGCTCAGGAGATTGCATCATTGGGGAGCTGGTCATACTTTTTTGATTCAGGCAGTATCAAAGTATCAGATGAGTTTCTTTCAATATTAAGCCTTACAGATATTAAAGATAATATTACCATGGATTTTTTAAGGCAGAATCTGCGTTTTGAACAGTTTTACAGGACAGTAACGGGCATGATAAATTCACTTTCTCAGACCGACACCGAAATTACTTACCTCAAAGAACTTCCTGACGGCTCCAGCCATACTATGTATTTTAAGATCAAAGGCCGTATCGTTTATGAAGACGGAAAACCTGTTAAAATTATCGGAATACTTCAGGATATAACCGACAGGAAGAGGATCGAAAACGAAATAAATAGAACAAACAAGGAATTGAAAAATCTGCTGTATGTCGCATCACACGATCTTCAGATACCTTTAATAAGTATTGAAGGTTTCTCAAAAATACTTTTAAATACCCCAAAAGATAGAGAAATGGATGCTGAAAGCAGATCATATCTTGAAAGGATTATCTGCAACACCCAGCACATGAGTTCTCTGTCAAAAAACTTTTTCGAAATGTCCGGAACAGGCGGAGGAAGGAATAAATTTGAGCAGTTCAGCACTAATGAGCTGATCGGTAAAGTTATTTCAGACAATAAAATCCTTATTGATAAATACGGGGTCAATGTTTCCGGAAATATAAACATGCCTGACATTTATGGAGACAGGGAAAAAATCAGGATTCTTTTCCATAACCTTTTGACCAACGCGGTAATTTACGGAGGAAAGAATGTAACTATCGGGTATGAGGACAGCAAAGGTTTTTATATTAAAGACGACGGGATAGGAATTAATACTGCCGAATTGGAAAAGATCTTTCTGCCGGGAGAAAGACTTAATGAAAAACAAGTTGACGGTGCGGGAATGGGTCTGACATTCGCAAGAAATGTAGCTGATATGCACAGGGGAAGAATCTGGGTGGAATCAGAGGGAAAGAATAAAGGTTCGGTATTTTATTTTGCGCCCAGCTACGAACTAATAAGGGACTAACTAAAAATGGCTTTAAATCTATTTAGAATAAAAGAATCCGTAACCGAAGGGAATTATGAAGAAGCTGTACTTTATTTATCGCCGGACGGTCATAATTTCATTTTTGTTTACAAAATTCAGGGAAAATATTTCGCTCAGATCGAAGATAAAGCTTATGGCGGATATGATCTTATAACCGATGTGACTTTTAGAAAGAACGGGAAGAACTTTCTGTTCAAATCATCTCATTTTTCTATGAAACTGGGATTGATCAAAGACGAAAATCAGGATTATTTGAATGTGAACGGAATGATCGCGGGACCTTATACAAAGATCAGAAAATTTCATTTTAATGACAATCCGACATTCTATTTGTGGTACGAATTAATCGGAAAAACATTTGTTTTAATTAATAATACAAAATACGGCGAATATAAAGCTGTTTATAATGTATATCTGTCTCCCGAAGGCACAAGTTTCGCCATACTTTACAAGGAAGGCTCTCTGCATTACATAAAAACAGAAGAAGATATCACGGAAGGTTACGAGGAAGTAAAAGATTTTCAGATAGATTATGAAACCAAATACAGCGGATTCATTTATAAAAAAGAAAACGGCGAGTGGTTTGTTAAAATCAATTCAACTATACTCGGCCCTTTCGAAAGCTGCTCAGATCTCATTTATCATAAAGAGGTCGGCGCGTATTTCTTTTCTTATAAACAGCAGGGAGCAAATTATATTCAGATCAATAATTCTGTTCTCGGCGGCTATGAATCGTATTCGGTATTGCTGATCAACAAAAATATTACGATCGTAAGTTCCGCAAAGCAGAAAGAAAATTATTATCATTTTATCGTTAACGGAATAGGCGCATTTAATGATGTAAAGGAATATGCATTGAGCGAAGATCAGGAAAATTATATTTTCGCTTATTCCAAGCTTGGAATGGAGTATATAGTCACTTCCGATTTTGAATTCGGGCCTTACAACAGCGTATCAAATCTTTCTATAAGCAAAAACGGGCAGAATTACTGTTTCATTTTCCGGAAACAATATGATAACTGCTATGTAAACATTAACGGAGAGATATACGGACCTTATGTTTCTGTTTCAGAAGTAAAGATCGGCAATTCAGCTTCCAATTTCGGCTTTATCTATAATAAGAACGCGAAATTTCTCGTTAATATTTCAAACAGCGTTCACGGAATGTACGAAAGCGCTTCCAATCTGGTAATAAGCGATAACGGATCAGGTTACAGTTACAGATTTTCAAAAAGAACCAAAACGGGACCTTTTTTCGCTCAGCTTCAGGATTATTTATCTTTGAACGGAGAGATATTGGAAAGCAATATCATGATCACTGACTATTTGATAAATACGACATCAATCGAAGCGATCGTTTTTAGAAAAAAGGAAGGTATGTTTATTAACCTTAACGATACGGAATTCGGTCCTTTTTATTCGATCTCAGAATGCAGGTTCCTTCCGGACGACACTATGTTCGCATTTAAATTTAAAGAAGCTCAGAATGAGCCTGAACATCTTCAGATAAACGGGAAAAAATATTATTCCAGAAACAAAAACAATACTATCTATTCCCCGATCTTCAGCAACGACAAAAAGCAGTTTGCGTTCATACATTATTCCCAGCATGATTATTATATTCAGATCACCGATCAGACTTTCGGGCCTTACGATCTGGCATTTTTCCCTTCGTTCAGCCCTGATAATAAAATATTTATTTATAAATTTGAGAAAGATCAGGGAACATACCTGAACATTAACGGGATGGTATTAGGACCGTTCGGCAAGGCAGAATACACTTTCAGCGACGGAAAACTGTATATATGCTACCTTCAGGACGATATGATATTTATTGATGAAATCACTTGGTGATTCAACTATTTAAAATTTCTCTTATATTTTGTATAAGCGATTGCCTTGTAAAAGGCTTCTGCAGATAAATTTTGTTTTTATCAAGCATACTGAAATCCATAATAGTACTTTCTGTATATCCGGACATATAAATAATCTTTGTTCCGGGATAATTTTTCATGATATTCTCTCCAATCTCATCGCCGTTCATATCAGGCATGACAACATCTGTTATTAAAAGATCAATTTTATTCTCTTTAAAATATTTTTCTACATCATTGTAATTCGCAGCGACGAAAATTTTATAACCTTCCTGTTCAAGCATTTTTGTGACGACATCCCTGATCTCTTTTTCATCGTCAATTATAACTATTTTCTCGCCGTGGGAAGTCAGATCGTCTTTTTCTTTGATCTCAGCTTCCGACAAAAGTTCGTCGTCCGTTAAAGGCAGATAAATTTTAAACGCGGTTCCTTTCCCCGGTTCGCTGTAGCAGAAAATGTACCCGTCACTCTGTTTTACAATTCCATATACGGTTGACAATCCCAACCCCGTTCCTTTTCCCAGTCCTTTTGTTGTAAAAAAAGGTTCGAAAATCTTATCTACAATTTCTTTTGACATGCCTGTTCCGTTATCGGTTACGGCAAGCATGACATATTTGCCCGGTTTTACTTCGGAATATTTCTTCAAATAATGTTCGTCAAGCTCCACATCTTTAGTCTCGATAG
>Ga0066600_10000450_pt1 | contig 15058 bp, 13 predicted proteins | sample Lowcelwee11metaG_FD_59486 | JGI IMG/M metagenome (GOLD analysis project Ga0066600, IMG submission 59486) | Freshwater pond sediment microbial communities from the University of Edinburgh, under environmental carbon perturbations - Low... | ecosystem: Environmental > Aquatic > Freshwater > Pond... | reverse complement strand
GCAGAGTTCGTTGCGAACAAGTACGGTATCACCCGGGAATCCCAGGACCTCTATGCGCTGCAATCGCAGCAGCGCACGGCTGCGGCGCAGTTGGCCGGCCGCTTTGATGCTGAGATCGTGCCACTGACTTCCTATATAGCCGTAGTGGACAAGGAAACGCAGGCCGTGGGCTACCGTGAGGTGACATTGGCCAAGGACGAAGGCAATCGCCCCGAGACGACGCTGGAGAGTCTGTCCGCGCTCAAGCCGGTAGTCGAAGGCGGTAGCGTGACGGCTGGCAACGCCAGCCAACTCTCCGATGGCGCGGCTGCCTGTGTGCTCATGGACGACGCACTGGCAGCGCAGCGCGGTTTGAACCCACTGGGCATCTACCGTGGCATCGCTGTGGCGGGCGTGGCCCCAGAGGAAATGGGCATCGGTCCCGTATTCGCCATTCCCAAGCTTCTCAGGCAGCACGGCCTCAGTGTGGATGACATCGGCCTGTGGGAGCTCAATGAAGCCTTTGCTTGTCAAGCGCTGTACTGCCGCGACAAACTAGGCATCGATCCGACACGCTACAACGTGAATGGCGGTGGCATCTCAGTCGGGCACCCCTACGGAATGACAGGTGCCCGGCTGGTGGGCCACGCGCTGATCGAGGGACGGCGACGCGGTGTCAGGTACGTCGTGGTCACGATGTGCGTGGGCGGTGGCATGGGCGCGGCAGGTCTGTTTGAAGTTCTACCATGAGCTGCCGCGATCAGTCCGTGACACGCATCCTTCGCCACCGTCGCATGCATCTTCACCGTGGAACTTCGCCTGAGTCGATCACGAGCCCGTACTGGCCGAATAGCGCGTGACCGATTTCGACCGATACCGCAACGATCCCTCCAGTGCCTTGCTGTCAGTCCGATTTGTGGACTCGCATGTGCCGCTCCCGTTGTGCACCGGCTTCGCGGCCGGCGTCTGACGCAGTCCTTCACTACTCCATCCCAACCATGACCTCTCCTATTTCCTTCGAGCGCGCAGGCGGTATTGGCCTGATCCTGATCGACAGCCCACCTGTCAACGCGATTTCGGGACCATTCATCGCGGGTCTTTCGGTGGCGCTGGATAATTTCGAAGCGGCCAGTGATCTGGACGCCCTGGTCCTCTACTGTGCTGGGCGCACCTGGGTGGTTGGTGCCGACATCGCGACATTCGAGGAATCTGCAGGGTTTTCCACAAAGCCATTCAATACCGTGCTGGCCCGATTGGAGGCCCAACACCGTCCTGTCGTTGCCTCATTGCATGGCACGGTACTTGGCGGCGGATTGGAGTTGGCCATGGCCTGTCATCATCGAGTGGCGCAACCGACCACGCGATTCGGTCTGCCGGAGGTGAAGATTGGCCTCATTCCCGGCTCGCTGGGGACGCAGAGACTGCCGCGCCTGGTGGGGGCCGAAATGGCGCTGGATATGATTGTCAGCGGCCGCATGATCGCCACCACGCAGGCGCAGCAGGCTGGTTTGATCGACGCCAGGGCCGACGGCGAGCCGCTTGCCAACGGGTTGGCTGCGGTGCACGCGCTGCTGGTCGCCGGCACGCTGCCGCGCCGTACCAGCGAACTGCAGACAGTGCCGGCCCCTGTCGGTGTATTGGAGAGCGCGGAAGCTGCTGCAGCCAAGAAGCCAGGTTGGCCGCAACTCGCCGCTGCGGTGCGTTGCGTGCGGGCAGCTCAGGATTTGCCTTTTGCCGAGGGTGAAGCCGTGGAAGCGGCCGAGTTCGCGCCGTTGGTGCCATCGCCCTCAGCCAGGGCGTTGCGCCACCTGTTCTTTTCCGAACGCGAAGTGACCAAGATTCCCGGCCTGCCGCGCGATACCGTGTTGCGGCCCATCCGCAAGGTGGGTATCGTCGGCGCTGGCACGATGGGCGTGGGTATCGCGATGAACTTCGCCAACGCAGGTATCCCCACCGTCCTGGTCGAGGTCTCCGACGAGGCGCTGCAGCGCGGCCTGGGCTTGGTGCGCAAGAACTATGAGGCCAGTGCCGCCAAGGGCCGGATCACGTTCGATCAAGCGATCCAGCGCATGGGCCTGTTGCAGGGGGCACTGGACTACGCCGCACTCGCTGACTGCGACCTGGTCATTGAAGCCGTATTCGAAAACCTGGCGCTCAAACAGGAAGTCTGCGCAAAGCTGGGTGCCGCCGCCAAGCCGGGCGCCATCATCGCCACCAACACTTCCACGCTCGACGTGGACGTGCTGGCGCGTGCCACGGGCCGCCCTGCTGACGTGGTGGGTATGCACTTCTTTAGTCCAGCCAATGTGATGCGGTTGCTGGAGGTGGTACGCGGTGCGGCCACTGCGCCGGAGGTACTGGCAACGGTGTTGAAGCTCGCCGCCCTGATCGGCAAGGTGCCTGTAGTCTCCGGTGTGTGTTATGGATTTATCGGCAACCGCATGGCCGAGGTCTACATGCGCGAAGCTGAGTTCCTCATCATGGAAGGAGCCGAACCAGCGCAGGTCGACGCTGCTGTCGAGTCCCTTGGATTCGCGATGGGACCGTGTCGCATGCTGGACATGGCCGGCGTGGACGTGGGTGCGAAGACCGTCATCGAATACGGCAAGGCAGGCGGTCTACCGCCCGACACCAGCTATCGGGCGCTGGTGCAGAAGCTCTTCGCTCTGGGCCGCTTTGGCCAGAAAACCGGTGCCGGTTACTACCGCTACAAAGGTCGTACGCCCGTGTCTGATCCAGAATTGACAACCATCGCGTCGCAACTGGCTGATCACCATGGCATCGTGCGAGTCAAGGAAATCAGTCGCGAGGAGATCACCGAGCGTCTGCTATACCCACTCATCAACGAGGGTCTGAAGATCCTGGAAGAAGGCATCGCCTACCGGCCTGGCGACATCGACGTGGTGTGGGTCGCAGGCTATGGTTTTCCGGACTACCAGGGTGGGCCGATGTGGATGACTGACACGATTGGGCTCAAGGTCATTGCCGAGCGGTTGGCTTTCTACGCCGCCCAGCGCGGCAACGCCTACGGTTACTGGACACCGGCCGGATTGCTGACGGAGTTGGTCGCCAGAGGTACCCCGCTGGCGAAGTGGAAGCAGTAGTGAACCGCCGGGGTGGTTCACAGCGGTCAGACGGCCGAGACCTAAGGCGACAGCGACTTCGAGGACGCTCCGCCTGAGTTCCCGCTGGAGGCGGTCTCAAACGCGAACGCTGCCAACGCTTTGGAAAAATTCGAGGCGGTGCGGCTTTAGGCCACCTGTTCCGCGAGATCGGCAGGCGTCCCGTTCTCAGCCAAGCTGCCGCCTGCCCCGCCCGCGCTGGGCACCATGTCGATCACCTAATCGCCGGCCTCCGCCATCGCCGCCAGCAAGTCTGGTATGCGGCCGCATTGAATGCGCCGCCACGCCTCCTGCGCGATGCGCCCGTGGGCGAGGCACTCTGGAGCTAACTGTCGTCCTTGCGACCGAGGAAGACGCCTACCGGGCCAGTCAAGACAGTCTCGCGGATTTCTTCTCGCTCTGCCCTGCGGACGGAGCCATAGGTAGTGACGCGCCGTGCCACTCGCGAGCGCCATTTCGCCACGCCGATAGCGACGCCAGTGGTGATCGATCGCTCAGATCGAGTCACGAGTCCTGGTGCGCAAAATGATGCAGAGTCCATAAGTGCGCACGCCAAACATGAACGCCAGGGCGCAAGGAAAAAGAACCTCGCGAACACCCCGTCAGCGACCACTTGGAACTTCGTACTTTGTCGTCGCGTTTGAATCATTCACTCTGGAATGGACGAGGTGACCGAAGGTATGTAGCAGCCTCGTCACGTCTTGACAAAGTCATCAGTTGTATTTAGAATATATACACATGACATCAATGCTAAAAAATCCCAAATCATCGTTGCTGGACCTTATGGCCGGGCCAGGCCTAGTGGTAGCGCCCGGCGCCTATGACGGCATCGGCGCGCGGTTGATCGCCCAAGCCGGGTTTCCCGCCGTCTACATGACGGGCGCAGGCACGGCAATGGCGCGTGGTTTTCCCGATTTTGGGTTGCTCACGCAAACTGAGATGGCAGACAACGCAGGGGTCATGGCCCGCTCGGTCGCTATTCCGGTGATTGCAGATGCCGACACGGGTTACGGCAACGAGCTGAACATGACGCGCACTGTGCGGGAGTACGAGGCGCGTGGTGTCGCAGCGATCCACATTGAAGACCAAGTTTCGCCTAAGCGCTGCGGCCACCTCGAGGGCAAGGAAGTGGTTTCACGCGCGGAATTTGTCTCGAAAATCCGCGCCGCCGTCGAGGCACGCCATTCCAATCGATTTCTCATCATCGCACGGACCGATGCGCGGGCAGTCCTGGGGTTGGACGAAGCCATTGACCGTGCGAATGCGGCAATTGACGTTGGTGCTGACATCGCATTCATCGAGGCCCCTCAGACCCGAGAAGAGATCGAGCAAGTTCCGCGCCGCGTGCGCGGTGCCTGCTTGCTCAATATCGTCGGAGGTGGGCGCACACCGGTATTCGACGTGTCCATTGCAGAGTCCATGGGCTACAAGCTTGCAATCGTCCCTGGCCTGTTGATCAGTGCGGCGATCGAGGCGGGCGACGCCGCACTCGCCACATTGAAATCGACGCGCATCGTGCCGCCGGTCGCGTCCAGCGTCGGCGAAACCTTCCGGCGCTTCGGAGCGGACGAGTGGGACGCGCTGCGCCACCGCTTCAACGCCGGGGCGAGTGCGATTGATGGGAGGTCGCCAGCCGTTGGCGTGCGAGCTTACGCTCGGGGCGTTGAATGACGGCCGGCAGCACTCTCTTCGACAAGATCTGGGACGCGCACGTCGTGCGCGACCTCGGGGATGGATGGGCGTTGTTGCACATCGACCGGCACTTGCTGCACGACCTGTCTGGCTCTGCGTCGCTTGCGGATATGGCCGAGCGCGGACTCGCGGTACACGACCCCGACCTGGCGTTCGCGACACCGGATCATGCTGTGTCCACGCAGCCGGGGCGTGACGGCATGACCTACGTTGCAGGAAGCAAGCTGTGGTCGGCGCTCAGGCAGGGCGCGCAACGTTTCGGCATCCGCCTCTTCGACCTCGGCGAACGGGGGCAGGGCATCGTGCACGTCATGGGTCCGGAGCAAGGCATCGTGTTGCCGGGTCTGACCATGATCTGCGGCGACAGCCATACCTGCACGAACGGTGCGCTCGGTGCACTGGCGCTCGGTGTCGGATCAAGCGAGAGCACGCATGCACTGGCCACACAGACTTTGCGCCTGCAGCGGCCCAAGCATATGCGCATCCGATGTGACGGCGCCTTAGTGCCTGGTGTCACCGCCAAGGACTTGGCTCTGCACATCATCAGCACACTGGGAGCCGACGCGGGCGTCGGTCACGCCATCGAATATGCGGGCTCCACGATCGAAGGGCTCGATGTCGAGGCAAGGCTGACCCTGTGCAACCTCACGGTCGAACTCGGCGCCCGCTCCGGCGTGATCGCACCGGACCAGCGGACGTTCGACTATGTGAAGGGCCGCCGATTCGCGCCGCAGGGTGCCGACTTCGATGCGGCGGTGGCCGCGTGGCGGGAGCTGAAGACCGATGCCGACGCCGTCTTCGACCGTGAAGAGTACATCGACGCGCGCCTCGTCGCGCCGACGGTCACGTGGGGCACGAGCCCCGAGCACGCAATCGCGATCGACGCGCGTATTCCTGATCCACGGGGTGCAACAGGACAGAATGCGGAAGCGATCGCACAGGCTCTCGATTACATGGGCCTTGACGCCGGTGCTCCGATCGCCGGGACGCCGATCGACTGGGTCTTCATCGGCTCGTGCACGAACTCCCGCCTCTCCGACCTGCGTGCGGCAGCCGACATCGCGCGCGGACGCCAGGTCGCGCCCAACGTGCGTGCGTGGGTGGTGCCAGGTTCGGAGGATGTAAAGCGCGCGGCCGAAGCCGAGGGCCTGCACGAGGTCTTTGCTGCTGCCGGCTTCGAGTGGCGCGAGCCAGGCTGCGGCATGTGCGTGGCTGCCAACGGTGAGCGGGTGCCACCGAAGGCGCGCTGCGTGTCGACATCGAACCGCAACTTCGTCGGCCGCCAGGGCCCGCAGGCCAGAACGCATCTGGCCAGCCCCGCGATGGCGGTAGCGGCGGCTTTGACCGGCTGCCTCAGCGACGTGCGAACCCTGGCCTGACCCGAAAGACTCAGCGATGCAACCCTTCACGATCGTCAGCGGGGCGGCCGTCCCCTTCATGCGCGCGAACGTCGATACCGACGTCATCGTTCGCATCGAGCGCCTCACGAGTTTGCCGAAAGACCGGCTCGGCCCGTTCGCGTTCGAATCCCTGCGCTACCTGCCCGACGGCAGCCTCAACCCGGCGTGCATCCTGAACGCTCCACGTTTTCAGAATGCGCCGTTCCTGCTGGCTGGTGAGAACTTCGGTTGCGGGTCGTCGCGCGAAGGTGCCGTCTGGGCCTTGATGTGCCTTGGGATCCGCACTGTCATCGCACCCAGCTACGGCGACATCTTCTTCTCTAACTGCTTCCAGAACGGCGTGCTGCCGATCCGGCTGCCGCTAGATCGCGTCGAGGCACTGGCCGCACAGTGCGCGGACGGCGCGCCTCTGACCATAGACCTCAAGACCCAGATGATCCGAGCCAGCGATGGCGCGTCACAGCCCTTTGCCATTGATGCGACACGCCGCGAAGCGCTGCTGAGCGGCCTGGACGGTATCGGCCTGACGCTGCGGGACGACGCCGAGATCCGTGCGTGGCAGGAAAAGGATCGTGTGCAACGCGCGTGGGCCTGGAATCCGGTGCGCGCCTAGATTTAGAACATTCAACAGCTTTCATCAACCACCCTAAGGAGACTTGCATGCCAACCCTCGACATTGCAGGTGACGCCCGTCGCATCATCGACGTCGTCAAGAACGGCGGTATCGCCCTCGTGCCGCAACACACCGGTTACGCCATGTGTGGCGCATCGATGGAACCGCTCAAGAAGATCTTCGATACCAAGCAGCGCGGCGGCCACAAGCGCAACGCCATGGCCGCCGATCTGCAGACACAGCGCGACATGATGACGCTCGGCAAGCGCGAGCAGTTGATGGTCGAGGCGATCGTCGTCGACTACGACCTGCCGCTCGGCGTTATCGGACCCTTCCGGCCGGACCACCCGCTGCTTGCCAAGCTGGGTGACGATGCTTTGAAGGCCTCGTCGGCCGGCGGCACCGTCGGCAATTTGCTCAACGCAGGTCCGCTGCACAAGGAGTTGACGCGACTCTCGCGCGAAGAGGTGGTCCCGCTGTTCGGCTCGTCGGCCAACATCTCAGGAACGGGGTCACGGTTCAGGCTTGAGGATGTCCAAGCCGAGGTACGCGAGATCGCCGACATCACGGTCGACCATGGGTTGTGCCGCTACCACATGTACGGCCGCTCCGGTACGCTGATCAATTTCCAGACGATGCAGGTGATCCGCTTTGGCGCGTGCTACGACCTGATTGCGGACGTGCTCAAGCGCTGGTTCCGCGTCGAACTGCCCAAGGATCCCGGCATGGATGCGCTGCCTTCCGGCCACGTCAACGAGTTCGTCCTGAAGAACGTCGATTGAGCCGGCGATGACCGAGCACATGGACAACGGTTGGCGGGCGCTGCTGCAAAGCGGCACCGTTGTGGCCCTGTCGTCGCTAGTGGGGTGCGCCGCCGCGCAGGCCTGGCCGACCCGGCCTATCCGCATGGTGCTCGGCTACCCGCCAGGTGGCGGCGGCGCCACCTGGGGGCCGCTGCTGCCGGGCTTGGAGAAGGCGTAGGGGCAGTCCGTCATCATGGACTACTGCCCAGGCGCCGCCGGCACGCAGGCTGTCGGCTTCGTGGCCAAGGCACCGGCCTACGGCTACACCCTGCACATGTGCGACAGCGGCTCCATCCCGCTGGTGCGCAGCAAGAAGCTGAAGGCGTTGGCGGTGACCTGGCCAGCGCGTCTGCTGCAACCGGCCGAGGCGCCCACGTCGGTCGAGGAAGGTTTCCCGTTCCTGGATGCGTTCTACCGTTCCGCCCTGTGGCGCCCAAGGGGCTGCCCGCACCCATGGCCGAGCGCAACGGCGCGGCACTCCGAGACGCGCTGTGCGACCCTGCCGTCGTGCGTGCGTACAAGGTCAGTGGTTTATTGTGAATCCGCAGTCCGGCGAGGCCGTGCCCAGCGTGTTCGTGGACGAGTGAACCAACTGGCGCCGGCTGATCGCCATCGCCCGTCTCAACCTTCAGGAGTAATGCCATGGATGGACAACCCATGCAAATGCCATTGCGGGTGATTGACCTGCTTCGTCACGCCGCCCGCAACCATCCGCAGGTGGAAATCGTCTCCCGGCGCGTGGAGGGCGACGTGCACCGCTACACCTACGCCGATGCTTACCGCCGTGTGTGCAACTTGTCGCGTGCGCTCCGCGCGCTGGGGCTGGCGCGCGGCGACAAGGTGGCCACCCTGGCCTGGAACACCTACCGCCATCTCGAGCTGTACTACGGCACCATGGCCATCGGGGCGGTGTGCCACACGCTGAACCCACGGCTCACGGCGGATCAACTCGCTTGGATCTGCAACCACGCTGGCGACCGCGTGCTGTGCTTCGATGCCAGCTTCGCGCCGCTGGTGGCCGCCGCGGCGCCTCGGTTCGAGACGGTGACCACGTTCGTGCTTCTGAGCCGCACCGCCACCATGGCCGCGCCCCAGGTCGAGGTGCTGGACTACGAGGAGCTGCTTGCCCGCGAGCCCGACAACGATGTGGACTGGCCGACCCCGGACGAGAACGCGCCCTGCGGCCTTTGCTACACCTCGGGTACAACCGGCAACCCGAAGGGCGTGTGCTACACGCCCCGGTCCACCCTTCTGCACGCGTGGGCCAGCGCGCTGCCGGACGCGCTGGCCTTGTCCGCGCAGGATGCGGTGTTGCCGGTGGTGCCCATGTTCCACGTCAACGCCTGGGGCCTGCCGTTCTCGCTGCCGATGGTCGGCGCCAAGGTGGTGTTCCCCGGGCCGGCGCTTGACGGCAAGAGCCTGTACGAGCTGTGCGAGGCAGAGCGGGTGACCATGGCCGCTGGGGTGCCGACCATCTGGCTCGGCCTGCTGGAGCACGTTCGCTCGCAGGGGACGCGCTTCAGCTCGCTGCGCCGCACCGTCATCGGCGGATCGGCCGCCGGCGAGGCGATGGTGCGGGCCTTCGAGTTGGAGTACGACGTGCGGGTGCTGCATGGCTGGGGCATGACCGAGACCAGCCCGGTAGCCGCAATCAACCAGTTCACGCCGCAGCACCTGGCGCTTTCGGCGGACGAGCGCGTGCGGCTGCAGACGAAGCAGGGGCGCGAACTCTTCGGCGTGGAGATGCGGCTCGAAAGCGAAGATGGCCGCGAACTGGCGCGCGATGGCGTGGCGTCGGGCCGTCTGCTGGTGCGGGGACCCTGGGTGGTGCAGACCTACCAGGGCGGCGTGGCCGGCGCCCGCGCCGACGGCTGGTTCGACACCGGGGACATCGCCACCATCGATGCGGACGGCTTCATGCTGATCGTCGACCGTGCCAAGGACGTGATCAAGTCCGGCGGCGAGTGGATCAGCTCCATCGAGTTGGAGAACGCCGCCATGACACATCCGGCGGTGCTGGAGGCCGCCGTTATAGGCGTGCCGCATCCCAAGTGGGACGAGAGGCCGCTGTTGATCTGCGTGCGCCGGGTGGGGCAGGACGTCAGCTGCGAGCAGTTGTTGGCCCACTTGCAGCCGCGGGTGGCTAAGTGGTGGCTGCCCGATGCGATCGAGTTCGTCGAAGCCCTCCCGCACGGCGCCACCGGCAAGCTGCTGAAAACAGAGTTGCGCGAGCGCTTCGGGCGGTATCCATTGCCGGATACATCGCAGCAGCGCTGAAGGAGTGGACCTGCGGACGATTTAGGTCCATCCAGATCCTTGTACGAAGGAGGCCAGCATGTCCATGCCTTTTCGCGGAGCAACGCCACGCTGCTCCGCAGCCGTGGTCACATGGCGGCCTGCGTCTTGACTTCCCCTTGGGGGCGTGCGCAGTCAACTCCGTGGCCACAGCAGCCGATCAAACTAGCCAGGCTACCCTCCGGGAGGCGGGGGTAGCGGGGCTGGCAGGCTGCTGCCTTTTGGGTTGGAGCGCAATCTCGGAGTCCCTGTAAGGTTCGACTATCGTCCCGGCGTTGGTCGTTCCATTACTGCGCACAGCGTGGCCTCTTCGCCGACGGAGGGATACATCTTGTATCTCGTAGACATTGGCGCCATCTCACCGGGCAAATTCACCGCCCCTTAGTGAGGACGAGCACGCAAGCGGCGCCGTCATGGATCTGGCGCACGCGCCAGTAGCATCACGGCGTACTAAATGTTCGTTGAAGCGGCTTACTTCTTTGCCTCCGGATTCTGAGAGCGATCGGCTTGACTTCGGATGATCGTATTGCCGATCTGAACCTCTTCCTGCAGTTCTCGACTAAGGGTGACGCCCGTCAAAGCCTCGGGGATGAGGCCCCTCTCTCGTAAAGTCTCCTTCAGGGTTGGCTCCATCGCGACCTGCGCGAGCATGTCCGAGAGCTTTGATCGCACGCCCGACGGAACCTCTTTGCTCGCGAAGAAGACAAACCGAGATTGAATTACAAGGTCGGTGCCGAGCTCGCGCAACGTAGGCACATCCGGATGGCTTGGCAGCCGATCCTTTGTCGCCGCATAGATAACCTTCGCCCGGCCTGCGCGCTCCAGAGGGATGTGACTTCCGGCTGAGAGCGCAAGGTCTATGGTTCCGCCCAGAAGCTGCTGATTCATATCGCTGCTGCCACGAAACGGAACTGCGATGATGTCAATTTTCATCACTCTCGCCATCCGTTCGCCGATCCAATCGAACGGAGGCGATACGCCCAGGGTGATTGGCTTGCCGGAAGCGGCCTTGCGTTTCCAGTCGTCTATGGTGTCGAGGCCGGCGCCAGGCCGAGTCATGATGCAAACTGGGAGAGCGGCAACACTGCACAATGCATCGAAGTCCCGAAGCCGGTCGACTTGTATGCGCTCGCCGACCGGGTAGGTTAGCTCATAACTGGCGCCAAATCCGATGGTGTGCCCGTCGGGTTTCGCCATCTTCAAAGCGTTCTGGAGTACGACACCGCCACCGCCGGGGCGGTTGACGACCACCGTTGTCCAATTGTGGGACGTCGCCAGCCGTTGGGTCAGCAGGCGCGCCACCGTGTCCGCGGTTCCTCCCGCCGGAAAGCTCACCAGCACCTCGATTGGACGTGTCGGCGACCACGCGGGCGCTGCTGCGGCCCCCGCGCTGGACAGGATTGCTGCGGCACCGCCCAAGAACGTCCGCCTGCGCAAAGTTGTCTGCACTAGATCACAGCAAAACGCCACTGAGTCGCTGCCGTCTTGAGGAGTCATGGCGATGCCGCCGGACCCGGTGTTTTGCATAGCGCGTCGCGTGTCCTGCGCGGAATAAGCAATAGGCATCGCAAGTCTCCTTCTTGTCCTACTTGGGTTCAGAAAACTGGAAAGCCCAACTGGCATCAAGAGAGCACAACTGCTGGTTGTACGCAATCCGACACGTTCCTTGACGCTCAGCCGCTTTTCGCAAGATGTCTGTGGCAGACAGCTTCAACCTGCAAACCCGTTGCCAGATGCACGCGGCTAGCGTTCATTCCAGTTGTTATATTGTAATTACAACAAAACAACTGATGTCTGAGTAGAAACCCGGACAGTCCTGCAAACTGGAGGGCACCCCAGCGAGCAGGTGCTAGTCCGAACTGCACTGTGTTAGCTTGAGGATGCAGCTTCCGGGGGCTCGCGCATCCCCTCAGGGCGGAACTGAGGAGCGCTTGGCAAAGGTATACCGATCTTTTCGCTGCACGCGCCCCAAAACGCGTGCCGGCACGCAAGGTGTCCGAACGACTCCTTGACCGGCAAGCCCGCATCGACCACACGCAGGAAGCCAACGATTTGTTCCTCGGTGTATCGCTCCTTCATCGCCCCGATCTCCATTTCGGGTCGATCAGGCTTTAGACTTTCGATCTACGAATCCCCAGAGGAGGCGTACGTCCGCGAACGATCCAGCGTGTGCGTGATCGCGTTCGGCAAATCATGGGTACTCGCGCGGATCAGTCTCGCAGGTACGCCATCCCAAGTGAAACTCTGGGTGTTGTGGTACTGTTCCATATTGCTCTAACAACTGTAGGCGCCTGCTCAGCACGTATTGAAATGCACGCCCAGAAGGACTCTCCCCCCACACTCAGCCGCATGCCGGGGACATCTCTCCATCGCCAGATCTACATGGTCCTGCTCAATGAAATCAAGAGCGGAATGTACGCCGAGACAGGCACGTTGCCCAAAGAAGAAGCGCTATGCGAGCGTTTCAACGTTTCGCGCATCACCGTGCGGCGTACATTGGCTGACTTAGCCGGCGAGGGTTATGTAGAACGTCGCCATGGGCTCGGAACCTTCGTCAAAGTGGGGGCCGACACCATCGCGCCGACCCCCAGTCTCGGGCTGCTTGAAGACCTGCGGCGTACTGCCGCCGACACGGTGGTCACAGTCGTTGAAGTTGGGTCCAAGGTTCCCCCGGCGATTGTGGCTAGGGCGCTATGTCTGGAGCCTGGCGCGAAGGCTGTGCACGCCGTTCGCGTGCGCAGCGTCGGGAAGACTCCGTCTATGCTGACCGAGGCGTGGGTCCCTCCGACACACGGCAAAGGAGTGACAGCGGCAGCCTTAAAGAAGCACCCTCTCTACGAGGTTCTCCAGGGCCAGGGCATTACCTTCGGCCGCGTCATCCAAGAACTCACAGCAGTACCGGCCGATCCTGCAAGAGCCCACCTTCTTGCGCTGGGAATCGGTATGCCGCTGCTGAAAATGGTGCGCCTAATGCACGATCTCAACGAGCGGCCCGTTCTGCATATCAGTATCTACCTCTCTCCAGACTACAGCCGAGTGCTGATGGACATCCCCGCTGACGCGGTCAACACCATGAACAGCGGGCAGATCATCCATCGGCGCTAATGCAACACGCAGCGGAAAATCCCACCGAGGGAAATGCAAGCAAGTCGCACAGCATCATGACCCCGTGTCCAAGAAGCGTTGAGCGTCGAGAGCCGCCATGCAACCCGTTCCGGCGCTGGTGATGGCTTGTCGATACACCGGATCTCGAACGTCGCCAGCGGCAAATACGCCTGGAACACTGGTCATTGACGCTGGGCCATTAGGGTCGACCCCCGTTACGATGTAGCCGTTTTTGGTCGCAAGCTGATCACGAAACATTTGAGTGTTTGGCTGATGCCCAATAGCGACGAAGCAACCTTGCAAGGCCAAGTTCTCCGCAGTGCCTGTCGGCAACCGGCGAATCCGCACGCCGGTTACGCCGCTGTCATCGCCCAAGACTTCTTCGACCACACTATCGAGCACGTACTCGATCCTACCTTCGCGTACTCTGTCCGAAATGTGATCGAGCAAAATGGGCTCGGCGCGGAACTTGGAGCGTCGATGGATCAAATACACTTTGCGCGCGATATTCGAAAGGAAAAGCGCTTCTTCTACCGCTGTGTTTCCGCCGCCGATCACACAGACGTCTTGATCGCGATAGAAGAAGCCGTCACAAGTGGCGCAGCCGGAGACGCCGCGGCCTAGAAAGTGGTGCTCTGAAGACAGCCCAAGGAACTTGGCTTCCGCGCCGGTCGCTACTATCAATGCATCACAGGTGTAGGAGGAGACTTCACCGAAAAGACAAAAGGGACGAGCGGTCAGATTTACTGATCCAATACAGTCCTCGACGATATCGGTTCCGAAACGCGTCGCGTGCAGGCGAAATCGCTCCATCAACTCCGGGCCTTGAACCCCATCGAAATCAGTTGGCCAATTGTCTACTCCCGTGGTCTTCGAGAGCTGCCCACCATACACCGGACCGGCGATCAGTAGCGGTTCAAGGTTAGCCCGCGCGGCGTAGATCGCGGCGGTGTAACCAGCGGGCCCAGAACCTAGAATCAATACTCTGACATGGCGAGGGACATCAATGTTCATAAAAATCGTCAATTCCATCTGGTGTGCTGATATTGCTTGCATCGATACTCGTGCAAGGCGAATTCACCCAGACAGCACTTGTCCGGGGACCGAGTGCCGCAAAGCGGCTTGTGGACGTCATGAACTGGATTCAGCGAGGCAATTTGGCAGTGGCCAGGTTGCTGTAAATCCTGAACAGCCTGAAGCAACTCCGGGTGAGTCAATTCACTTAGTGTCTTCGCGTTTGCGAAGCCTAAGACCACACCTCTTCAGGTACAGGTAAACCCTTCAAAGTATCGGCCGTCAATGGCCGATCAGGCTGGGTTCCATACGTCTCCAACATCAATGCGACTTGACGAGTATGTTGGGCGGAATGGTACGTCGTTCTCTCCAGAACATCGTGCATGGATCTGCGCCCGTAGTAGGTCGGTGCGGTGTATGTCAGTTCTCGGTCCACCTCCGATTCCCACCACTGGTGGAGCTTCTTGGTGACTTCTGCGCCGAACCTTGCAAGCTCAGTCGATCCCCATCCCGAAGGTGCGACCTCGAGAAGGCTCTCAGCTGTCAACTCCATTTGCTGAGCAGCTTGAACGCCGACTTCTGCAACTCGGAGTGCATGAAACACGGTGTCGCGTGCCGTTCGTCTCCGGTCGCGAAATGTCTCCTGCAGTTGGGCCTCCGTGAACTGCGCGCAGAGGCGCACGGCCGTTTCGATCACGACGGTGAGCTTGCTGACAAGCTCATCCGGCGGGAGCAACTTGCTATTTACGTTGATCCCGAGGAACTTCGTGACATCGCCAAAAGACTGACACAACGTGTATTTCTTTCCAAGTGAAAGAGCAGGAATGGTTCTGATACCCAGTTCACGAAGTTGATCCACCCCCGTGGGGTCGTTGTGAACGTCTACAGAGATGTAGTCGATCCCGTGCTTTTTCAGAAACTCTTTTGTTCGCATACAAGATGTGCAGCCAGGCTGCCAAAAGAACTTGTACTTCTCACCAACTTTGCTGTCGCGTTCCATAGCCATCTCCATGAGGATTTAAGAATGAGTTTGCG
>Ga0066600_10000448_pt1 | contig 15062 bp, 8 predicted proteins | sample Lowcelwee11metaG_FD_59486 | JGI IMG/M metagenome (GOLD analysis project Ga0066600, IMG submission 59486) | Freshwater pond sediment microbial communities from the University of Edinburgh, under environmental carbon perturbations - Low... | ecosystem: Environmental > Aquatic > Freshwater > Pond >... | reverse complement strand
CGCGAGCCGCTGCCCATCGGCTCCGTCAAGACGAATATCGGGCATCTCGAGAGTGCCGCGGGGGTGGCGGGCCTGATCAAGGTCGCGCTATCGTTGCATCACCAGCGCTTACCTGCCAGCTTGCACGCCGAGCGGCTCAATCCGAACATCGACTTCGACGGGCTCGGGCTGCGCGTCCTCACCGAATCTTCGCCCTGGCCGCGCGCGGAGCTCCCGCGCATCGCCGGGATCAATGCATTTGGATTTGGCGGCACCAATTGCCACATGATCGTATCGGAGGCCCCTGCGCCCGCCCCCGCGTCGGACGCTCCCCCGACCGGGCTCCCGGTGCCTCTGCTGTTATCGGCCGGCACCGAGGTCGGCCTGCGCACCCGCGCCCGCGCCCTGCGGGCCTGGCTACTCGCCCACCCCGAGGTGCCCCTCGCCGACGTGGGATGGACCCACGCCGCGCGCCGATGGCATCACCACCACCGTCTGGCCGTGGTCACGGATGCACGGTCCCAGGAGCATCTGCTGACGGTCCTCGACAGGGCTGCCCGCGGCGAGAGCGACGACGATCTGCTCACCAGCACCGAACGCCGGGCCCGGCTGGCCTTCGTATTCCCCGGACAGGGCGCCCAGTGGCCAGGAATGGGACGGGACCTGCTCGCCGCGGATCCGGGCTTTCGCGCGGGTTTCGAGCGCGCGGCGGCAGCGGTCGCCGGGGCTTCGGGCCTCGACCTCCACGCCGAACTGATGGGTGAAGACGACACACGAATGGAGCAGACCCACGTGGTCCAGCCCCTGCTTTTTGCCATGCAATTGGCCCTGGCCGAAATGTGGCGACGTCGTGGTGTCGTGGCCGATATGCTCATCGGTCATAGCATGGGCGAGATCGCCGCGGCCTGCGTCGCGGGGGCGCTATCGGTGCAGGACGGCGCCCGGATCGTCTGCGCGCGCAGCCGGCTGGCCGCGGACAACGGCCACGGCAGGGGTGGCATGCTCCTCGTCGGCCTGGATCCCGAGGCCCTGGCGCCGCACCTCGCGGCGCTGGCCGGCTCGGTCGAGCCCGCGGCGTTCAACGATCCGCACACAACCGTGCTCGCGGGCGACCTTGCACCACTCCGGGCGCTCGGAGACAGGCTTGAGGCCGCCGGGGTGTTTTGTCGCTTCGTTCGCGTCGCCTTTGCCTCGCACTGTCACCACGTCGATGCCCTGCGTGAACCATTGCGCGCCGCGCTGGCAGGACTGTCGCCCCGGGCGATCCCCCGAGAGCGGGTGGAGATGCTCTCGACGGTCACGCTCCGCGCCGTGGATGGCCCGGAGCTCGACAGCGATTATTGGGTGGCCAACATGCGCCGGCCGGTGTGCCTCGCAGCCGCGGTGCGCCAGGCCATGGAGCGCGGGGTCGGTCGTTTCGTCGAGATCTCACCACATACGCTGCTCTCCGCCTCCATCGAGCAGACCGCCGCGAGCATCGGGCAGACCCCGCTGATCCTGCCGTCGATGCTGCGCGACCGGGAGGGACAGGCCGTGGTCCGCAGGACCTGGGCCGCGCTGCATGTGGATGGCCAGCCGGTGGACTGGACGCGACACGTTGGCCAGGTCGTGGTCGGCCTACCGGGCTATCCGTGGCAGCGGCGGCGCTTTTGGCCCGATGACCTCGAGTGTGCCGCCCGCGGAGTGGCCACGCCAGTGGCCGCGCCGTCCGCCCTCATCGACGCGAGTTCGTCGGTCGATGCGCGAGCCCTCACGCCCACCGATACCGCCGAGGAATTCATCCGTGCCCAGCTCGCCGATCTGCTGCTGGTCGATCGGCGTGGGCTCCACAGGGACCGGCCGCTCCAGGAGTTCGGGCTCGACTCCCTGATGGCCCAGCGCCTCCGCAACGCGATCGAGCGCCGCCACGGCGTGGCCCTGACGGTCGCGCAGTTGATGCGCGAGGGCACCATCGCCACGCTGGCCGCGTGGGTGGGCGAAGCTCGACCGGCTCCGGGCGACCTCGAGCCCGCACCCGCACCCCGGCCAGGCGCGTCGACCGAATCGGTGGAATACGCGACCTCCGCCGGACAGCACGCCTTGTGGTTTCTCCACCGCCTGGCCCCGGAGTCGGCCGCCTACAACATCATCTTTGCCGGCACTGCCCGCGAGCGCCTCGACCCGGTCAGCCTCACGGCGGCGCTGACCCGCCTGGTTCGCCGGCAATCCAGCCTGCGGGTGACCTTTCATGCCGGTGAGGATGCGCCGCGCCAGCGCATCGACCCGGAGATCGCGCTTCCATTCGAGGTGGTCGACGGGCGCGAGTGGGACGAGGCCCGGCTCGCTCACGAGGTCTCGGCGGCCGCCCACCGGCCCTTCGACCTCGAGCGCGGCCCGGTGTTTCGGGTCCTGCTGGTTCGCGCTGCGCCCGCTGGCGACGTGCTGCTCTTCGTGGTGCATCATATCGTCGCGGATGGCGGCTCGCTCGACGTGCTCGTCGACGAACTTCAGGACTACTATCAGGCGGCGCGTGCCGGTCTGGACTGCCCCCTGGACGGGCTACCCGCCCGCGACTTCCGGGACTTCGTCGACGACGAGCGCGCCGCGCTGGACGGGCCTCGCGGGCAGCGCATGCGCGACTACTGGCGCGAGGCGCTTGCCGGCGAACTGCCGCGATTGAGCCTGCCACGCACCGCACGTCCTGGGGATCCGGTCGACCGGGCTCCGTCGCCGCCGCGGCCGGCGATCCAGACCTTCGCGGGCGACGAGCTGATCGCCAGGATCACCCCGGAGCTGGCGAGGCGGGTCCGGGTCTTCGCCAGCGAACGCGGCCTGACGCTGTTCACCGTCTACCTCGCGGCCTTCTCGGCCCTTCTGCATCGCTACACCGGCGTGGCGGACATCGCCGTCGGTTCATACGTCTCGCGTCGGGACCGGGCCGAACTCGAACGGGCCGTGGGTTACTATCTCAACACCGTCGTGCTGCGCGCCGACTTCTCGGATTGGCCGAGCTTCGCGACCCTGGTCGAGCGCACCCGAAAGCGAGTGCATGACGCCCTCGAGCACGGCGCCCTGCCCTTCGCGCGCGTGGTCGAGGAGCTCAAGCCCAGGCGCGATCCGGCGCATTCACCGCTCATTGATATCGTGTTCAACTGGCTGAGCCCGGGGCAGTTCGGCGTCCTCAGCAGCTGCTTTTTGGGGGCCGAGGACGGCGAGGAGGCAGCGATGCCCGGTGTGCTCGGGCTGCGTCCCTATCCCCTGCGGCGTCGTTTTGCTCGCTTCGACCTCGAGATCGCCATGGGCGAGACCCACGGCCAAACCGCGATCTACTTGCAATATAACACCGCGGTCCTCGACAAAACCACGGTCACGAGCCTGGCCCATCATTTTGAGCAGCTCCTCGGCGCCATGCTCGACGCGCCCGCCCGCGAGATCTGCTCGCTCTCGCTGCTCGCCCCGGATGAAGCCCAAACGATCCTCTACCGGTGGAACGACACCGCCTCGAACGATGAGCGCGACCCGTGCATACACGAGCGGATCGCGGCTCAGGCCCGGCTGACCCCGGATCAGGTCGCGCTGCGCGTCGGGGAGCAGGCGCTCACATACCGCGAGCTCATTCGCCGGGCGGATGAGATCTCCGGGGCGCTGCGCGGGCTCGGAGTCGGTCCCGGCGCGCTCGTGGGCGTATGCACCGAGAGGTCCCTGCATATGTTATGCGGGCTCATCGGCATCCTCGGGGCCGGCGCCGCCTATGTGCCCCTGGATCCGGCCTATCCGGCGGAGCGACTGGCCCTCATGATCGAGGACAGCGGTCTTCGGCTGGTGCTCACCACCTCGGCGATGGCGAGCGTGGTGCCCGAACATGCAACCGCCCTGGCGCTCGACCGGCCCTCGACCTGGGCGCAGCCCGCCGCCAGGCCGGCCCAGGAGACCCGACGGGTCACCGCTTCGGACCCCGCCTACGTGATCTATACCTCCGGCTCGTCTGGACGACCCAAGGGGGTCATCGTCACCCACGGCAACGTCGGCGCGCTCTTTCACTGGGCCGACGGGGCGTTCAAACCCGAGGAGCTGAGCGGCACCCTGGCCTCGACCTCCATGTGCTTCGACATCTCGGTGTTCGAGCTCTTCTACCCGCTCACCATGGGTGGGACCGTGCTCCTGGCGGACAACGCCCTGGTCATCGGCGAGCTGCCGTGGGCCGACGATATCACCCTGATCAACACGGTCCCTTCGGTGATGAGTTCGGTCATCGACCTCCCGCGTTTCCCACCCTCGGTGCGCACGGTGACCCTGGTCGGCGAGCCGCTCCGACGCGACCTGGTCCAGCGGATCTACGCCCGGCCGGGGATCTCGCGGGTCGTCAATCTCTACGGGCCCACGGAGGACACCGTATTTTCGACCCAGGGCGAGACCTGCCGCGAGGACCCCAACGAGCCGACCATCGGGCGGCCCATCGCCAACACCCGCTGCCATGTCCTGGACGCGGCGCTCCAGCCGGTGCCGGTGCTGCATGTCGGCGAACTCTACCTCGCCGGCCAGGGCGTGGCCCGGGGTTATCATGCCAGGCCCGAACTCACCGCCGAGCGCTTCCTGGCCGCGCCCTTTGTCGATGACCCCGGCGCGCGCATGTACAAGACCGGCGATCTGGCCCGCTATCTCCCGGACGGGCGCCTCGAGTGCCTCGGGCGCATGGACACGCAGGTCAAGGTTTCAGGCTATCGGATCGAACTCGGCGAGATCGAGGCCGCCCTCACCCAGCTCGACGAGGTCCGGCAGGCCGTCGTCATCGTGCGCGAGATCCACGGGGATCGGCGCCTGATCGGTTACTACGTCCCGCAGGCGCCGAGCGACGACCCCGCCACGACCCAGGAGCGCATTCGGACCCGTCTCGCCCAGATCCTGCCGGGCTACATGGTCCCGGCGGTGTTCGTGGCGGTCGGGTCCTTCCCCATGACCCCCAATGGCAAGATCGATCGCAACGAGCTCCCGGCGCCGATCGAGCACGGGCGCCGCCCGGACAGCCTGCCCGGCCACCTCGAGGCGCTCAGTCCGACCGAGCGAAAGGTCGCGTTCGCCTGGGCCGAGGTGCTCGCGCTCGATCCGGTCGCCATCGGCAAACACGACGGGTTTTACGAGCTCGGCGGGCACTCGCTGCTGCTCACCGCGCTGGCTCCGCGGCTGGAGGCGCTCTTCGCCAGGAAGATCGCGGTCGCCGACCTGTTTCGGTTCTCCACCCTCGAGTCCCTGGCGGGCTGGCTGGACGCGGACGAGGCCGCCGGCCCGGACGGGAGCGTGACCTCCGCGGCCAAACACCGCGGCGAGCGCTCGCGCCAGGCGTTCCTCGCCCGTCGCCGGACGCATCGGCGCGAGCCCGTCACCTGAAATATACACTCCAGCACCGAGGAGACCCAAAAATGTCGGACCAGACTGCACTGGACATCGCGATCATCGGAATGTCGGCCCACCTGCCCGGCGCCCGGAATTACCACGAGTACTGGTCGAACCTGCGCAACCGGGTCGAGTCTGTCGATTTCCTCGACGACCAGGAGATCGCTAAAGATTTCTATCTCCTGCGCAACCCGAATTACGTCCGGGCGGTCGGCTTGCTGCCCGACCACGACCGGTTCGACCCCGACTTCTTCGCGATCCCCCGCCCTCTCGCCGCAATGATGACACCCGAACACCGCCTCTTCATTGCGGCCAGCTGGGAGGCGATCGAGGACGCGGGCTACAATGTCGACACCATTCGGGGCAATGTCGGCGTCTATGGCGCCTGCAACCCGGAGAGCATCGCCCGCTACAAGCTGCCCCCGGACTGGATCTCCGCGGGCCAGGAGGTCGTCGAGCTCTCCTATGGCTGGTGCCCGGACGCGATCGCCCCCAACGTGCTCCGCTACCTCGGACTCACCGGCGAGGCCCTCTCGCTGACGACCTTCTGCACCGGGATCCACTCCACCATCCACCTCGCCTGCCAAAGTCTGCTGCTCGAGCAGTGCGACCTGGCCATCGCCGGGGGCGTCGTGGTCCGCATCCCGCAAAAGCGCGGCTATCTCTGGGAGCCGGCGGGAGTCTTCTCCCGCGACGGACACTGTCGTCCCTACGACAGTCAGGGCACCGGTGCCCCCCTGGGCAGCGGCGTGGCCTGCTTCGTGCTCAAGCGCCTGGACGACGCCATCGCCGACGGCGATCATGTCTCGGCGGTCATCAAGGGCACGGCGGTCAACAACAATGGACGGACTGCGCTCGGCTACGGGGTCCCGCAGCCCGAACGCCTGAGCGCCTGCATCTCGTCGGCCATGGCGATCGCCGGCATCGAGCCCGAGACCGTGACCTCGGTCGCCGGCTTCGGCGTCGGCCATCCGCTCTCCGACGCGATCGAGGTCAGGGCCCTGGAGATGGCGTTTCAGACCCGCGAGCGGGGCTTTTGCTCGCTGGGCTCGGTCAAGGGCAACATCGGCAACTGTGGTGTGGCCGCGGGGGGCGCGAGCATCATCAAGGCCGCCCTGTCGCTGCACCACCGCACGCTCCCGCCCACGCTCAACCACGAGACACCCAACCCGAACATTGACTTTCCCTCGACACCATTCTTCGTGAGCGCCGAGGAGCGCCCCTGGGAGCCCCGATGCGGGATACGCCGCGTGGGCGTCACCCAGATCGCCGGCGCCGGCTACAACGCCCACCTCGTGCTCGAAGAGGCGCCCGAGCGAGCGCCCCGCGCACCGTCGCAAGCGCCGCGGGTGGTGGTGCTGAGCGCCAGGACCCCGGGCGCGCTGGCGCGGATGCGCGCCAACCTGGAGGCCTATCTTCATGCGCGACCGCAGGTCACGCTCGCGGACGTGAGCTTCACCCTCGCATGCGGGCGCAAGAGCTTCGAGCATCGCTGGGCGACAGTCGCCCGCGACCGCGAGTCCCTGCTCGCAGACCTGCGCGAGGGCGGCGCCATGGTGCGCACCGGGCAGGCCGATCCTGGCGCGGCCTGCCAATCCACGCCCTCGGGCGTGGCCCTGCGCGGGTCAGCGCCCCTGGAGGCGCTCGCGGCGATACGCGACGCCTGGGTGAGCGGTCATACGGTGCAGTGGAGCGGCGTGTTTGACGACGGGGTCGGGCAGCGGGTGCCGCTGCCCACATATGCCTTCGAACGCGAGCGTCACTGGCTCGACACCGGAGTGGCATTTTGAGCCGATACGAACCCACGACAGCAAAGGTCGACCCATGAAAGATCTGATCCACGTCCTCGAGTTTGTCGCGCGCGCGCCGTCTCTGACGCTATCGGAGTTTGCCGCGCGCTGGCAGCAGGTCAACGCGTCGCTGATCGCTGACGACCGCACGGTGCTTCAGTGCTCGGTGGTCAGCCGGCTGGCTCAGGACGGGCCTGCGCGGGCCGACGGGGTCGTCGAGCTGTGGTTCGAGTCCCGGGAGGACTACGCGCGGTTTCAGCAGCGCCGTGCGACGGACGGAACTACCAGGACCGCCCTCGCCTCGCTCCTGGCAGGTCCGCCGGGTCCCTGCCTGGTGACCCGCGATCGCGTGATCTTCCACCGTCGGCCGATCGCGGCGGACGACGAACTGATCAAGCTGTTTTATGTCATCAAGCGCGCCGAGGGTCAGAGCCTCGAGCACTTTTCCCGCTACTACGAGCACGTGCATACCCTCTACTCGGCGAAACCGCCCTTTCAACGCAACTACGTGCAGGCTCACCGCCTGCCGGGCGAGGACGAGCCCGGGTTCGACGGCGTCTCGTGCATCTGGTTCGCGGACAGGGCCGGTCTTGACGGTTACCTCGCCTCGAAGGAGCTCGAGCAGGGCATTGTCGACGGCCAGCGCTTCCTGGATCTCTCGGCATTCTTCAGCATCGCCGGGGTGGAGAGCCGGCTGCGCTGGGCCGGCTTGCCGGTCGCAAGGGCGGATTGATCATGACCGACGCACTTGGCTGGCGGAAACGGATCGCGGTGCTCGTCCCGGGCACAAACACCATCGTTGAGCCGGATTTCCACCGCATGGCCGTCCCCGGGGTCACCGCGCATACCGGACGGGTCGCGCTCAGGAGCCGTGATATATCCACGGATGAGGCCATCGCCTGTCTGGTCCGCCAGGTCCGCGCCGACCTGCTGGAGTCCATCGAGGGGCTGTTGGCGACGCGACCCGACACCGTGGTGCTGGGCATGAGTCTGGAGTCGTTTTTTGCCGATCCTGGCCAGGAGAGCACACGCCTGGCCGAGCACCTCTCCGGTCGCGGCCTCGCGCTCGTCGAGGCAGGCGACGCCCTGCGCGCGGCTCTCCACGCGCTCGGCGTCAGACGCGTGGCCCTGCTCACTCCCTACCGTCCGCAGGCCAACGCAATGGTCCACCGATTTTTCACCGCCGAACTCGGGGTCGAGGTCGTGGCCCAACGCGCGGTGGACTGCGCCACAGCGCACGACATCGCGGAGGTCCCCGAAGACCGGTTGCGGCGCGAGCTCCTCGAACTCGATCGCGCCGATCCCGAGGTCATCGTGCAGTCGGGCACCAACCTCAGCATGCTGCGCCTCGCCGATGAGGCCGAACGCTGGCTGGGCAAGCCGGTGTTGGCGATGAACGCGCTCCTGTGGTGGCGAGCGCTGCGGGTCTCGGGGATCGCGGACCAAAGGCCCGGCTTTGGAGTGCTGCTCCGGGAGCATTGATCCGTCACCGTGACCGTGCCCGGAACGGGCACCCGGGTCAGGCCGCCCTCGTCACGCAGACGGATCCGGGGAATGGTGGTGAGAAACCGGGGTCCCATGCGGGTGAGGGCCGACACTCGTCGGTCGGATTAGCCCGCGGGGCGTAATCCGACACGTTCGCGTCACCAACGCCGCATCAACAAGCGCGCGGCGCTACCACCGCAGCAGCAAAGGCAAGGCCGGGCGGAAGTCGTGCGAGCGCGCCGCGCCTTCGTCGTCGAAACCGATCTCCAGCAGATGCGCGGCGCCGTCGAGCATCTCGACGCCGCCCGTGATGCGACCCCCCGTGTCCGAGCGCTCGCCGCACGCCGGCGAGGTGACGCGCACCGACGTGATCCGGCGCAAACCGCCGGGCGGCTGCAAAGGCTGGCGGCGCTCGGGCGGCGCGGCGTCCGGCCGGCCGCCAAACGCGAGGAAGAACCACATCGGCTCGGACGGCGGGACGCCGGCAACGTCGACCGCCAGCCCCGGCGGCAGATACGCGGGCCGGTACTGCCAACTGGGAAACGGCGCTGTCGTCTCGCCGGGGCTGGACGGGCGAAAACACACGCCGAACGGCGAAACCTGGGCGGCGCCGCCGGCCGTGAGGCGCTCGAACAACAGCGTCGGCCGGGTCGTTGCGCTGCACGCCTCGGCCGCGTCGACAAGCCACAGCAGCTCGATGAACGCGTTGTCGAAAAAGAAGCGGCGGTTGGCCGTGCCCTGCCCCGGATGCGTGTTGCCCGATCCCTCGACGAGGCCGAATTGCACCAGCGCCTCGGCCTCCGGCGCGCCCGGCTGCACACAGATAAAGATGTGGTCGATTTCCATCGAAAGACTTTGAACAGCGCTTAGGAAGCTACGGAGCGGCCTGGCGAGCCTGCGGGGAGGCCGCGGCCGGTGGATTTTCGCACGCTTTTGGGGCGAGAGGCGAGCGTGACGATCGGCGGGCGGTACACGGCGTCGACCCTACTAGCACGCCGGCGCCGCTCTGGCGGCGCCGGCCGTGATGCGACCCCCCGTGTCCGACACACGAGTTTCGGGTTCGCGGACCGGGTGCCGTACAGGCAGCCGATCGCAGGCAAATGACATGTGCTTTGATGCATCACATCCTGCGTCCGATCCGGGGCTCAATGCGCTTTGGCGCTGTACATGTGCACTAATTTCCATGGTGATGTCTTCGCTGACGCCTGAGGTGATGGGGGGAGTGCTCTTCATGCAAAATATGCCTGTGTGTGTGACGGCTCGTCTACAGGCCACGAATTCTGTTTGACAGGCTCCGGCGGATGGTCAAACCTTTGCTCGAATTTGAAAAGTGACGAGAGTGAGCTGATGAATCTTCGCATCGCTATATCCGGAATGGGCAGGATCGGCCGCGGGACGTTGCGTGCCAAGTATGCCCGGGACGCCGCCCGTCGGCTCGAGATCGTCGCGATCCGTGACGTCATGCCGATCCAGCAGGTCGCGTACCTCATCCGCCACGACAGCATCTATGGCAGGTTCGCGGCCGAGATCGACGTCGACGGTGATGACATCGTGATCAACGGCGACCGCATCCGGTACTTCCAGGTCGATCTCCACAAGAAGGCGGCTTTCCTCGCGGCCCACGAGGCCCTCCGCCCTCACGGCGTCGACGTCATGGTCGACGCCACGGGTCGCTCGAGCGCCGGAGATCTGCGCTCGCTCGTCTCGGCCGGCCTCGTCCGCAAGGTCCTGACGACCTGGAACGTGCCGGGCCTCGACATCAGCGTCGTCTTCGGGGTGAACCACGAGAACTACCAGGATGGCCGCCATGTCCTCGTCGCGGCGAGCACCTGCACCGGGAACGCGCTCGCGCCGGTCATGCTCGTGCTCGAGAAGCACCTCGGGGTCCGGCACGGCCGCGTCCTCACGCTCCACCCGGTCCTCTCCGACCAGAGGGTCCTCGACGCGCCGCACGAGACCGCCCACCTCGGCCGCATGGCATCGGCGTCGATCGTGCCGAGCAACACGAAGGTCGTCGAGTCGACGACGATGGTCCTGCCGTCTCTGGAGGGTAAGCTCGACAGCCTCAGCTATCGCCTGCCGACCACGTGCGTGTCGGCGCTCGACCTGACGGTCGCGCTCGAGCGGCCGACGACGGTCGAGGAGGTCACGGGGCTGCTCGACTCCTACGCCGGCTCGAGCCTGGCGGGGATCCTGGCCTGCGATCGGGGCTCGTGGGGGCGCGAGAAGGTCAGCATCGACTTCCTCGGCCACAGCGAGTCGGCGATCGTGCTGATGTCGCACCTCCGGGTGCTCGGCAGGACCCAGATCGGCATGTCGATCATGCACGACAACGAGTGGGGGTACTGCTGTCGCGTGCTCGACGTGCTCGGGCTGATGAGGGGGCGCTAGATGCCGGGCGAGACGATGCAGCGGCGCCAGATCGTGCTGGACTTCGACGGTGTCATCGCCGATAGCGTCTGCGAATGCCTCGTATGCGCGTGCAATGCGCTCGCGTCGTGGCGTGGCTCGAAGCACCGGATCCTCGACGGCGCCGGCGCCCGGCCCGCGCTAGCGAAGGCCTTCGCCCGCGATCGGCCGCTGGCGAAGGCGGCCGAGGACTTCGTGTTCATCCTGCTCGCGGCCGAGGAGGGCGTCCTGCTCGCCACGGCCGCAGACTTCGACGCCTTCCGCGCTCGCCACCGGGCGCTGGCCGGGATCTTCAACGAACTCTTCTACGCCGAGCGCGCAGGCTTGCAGGCGACGCTGCCGAGGGAATGGGCGGCGCTGAATCCCTTGTTCCCCGGGATGCGCGACTTCCTGGCGGCCGCTCCGGCCGAGCGGCTGCTCGTCGTCACGACCAAGGAGCGGGCGTTCGCCCACCGGATCCTGCTCGACCACGGGATCGCCTTCCCGATCGAGCGCATGCACACCTCCCGCAACAAGGCCGAGGTGATCGAGCGCGAACTGCTCGCCGCCGGAGTGCACCCGGCCCAGATCACGTTCTACGACGACTTCGTCGAGACACTGGTCGAGGCGCAGCCGCTCGAGATCGATTGCGCGCTTCCTCTGTGGGGCTATGTGAACGAGGCGCAGCGGCGGCGGGCCGGGGGGGCCGGGATCCGGGCCGTCGCGCTGACGGAGTTCTTCGCCGAGAACGCCGAGCTGGCCAGCCCGGGGTGAGTGTGGGGGGCGCGAACTCTCCCTGAACGACTCAGCGCCTCGTCGCCTCGACGAGCCACGCCACGACCGGCAGCGTGGCGAGCGCGGCGAGCGTGGCGAGCGTCGTGACCGCGGCGGCGAGCGAGCGGTCACAGCCCGCCCGCGCCGCGAGGATCACCGTCGCGAGCGCCGAGGGCATCGCCGACTGCAGCACGGCGATCGTCGCCATGGGCTCGGGCACGGCGAGCAAGCGCACGCAGAGCAGCGCCACGGCCGGCGCGAGGAGGAGTTTTGCCGCGCAGAGCGCGAGCGCAGGCGCGACGCGGCCGGAGAGCGCACGCACGTCGAGGGAGAGCCCGAGGGAGATGAACACGAGGTAGGTCGTGGTCTTCCCGAGCCCCTCGAGCGCGGCGAGCGCGAAGCTCGGGAGCGGCAGGCGGAGTTCGTGCACGAGCGCGCCGATCACGGCCGAGAGGACGATGGGCTTCGCGAAGATCTCGAGCGCTCCCATCCAGTCGAACGCGGCGCCCCGGCCCATCCGCTCCGCGAACGCTCGCCCCAGCGTCCACAGCAGCCCCGTCGTGACGATGATGTCCACCATCATCGCGGCGGAGCTCGCGGCGGGATCGTTCGGGAATACGGTGAGCAGGAGGGGCAGGCCCAGGAAGCCCGTGTTGCTGAAAGCAGCGACCAGCCCCGCGCCGCCGATCGCCGCGCGATCGAGGCGAAACGCCCGGCCGATCGCCGCGCCGGCCGCGAGCGTCACGAGCAGCGCGATCGCTGCCGGCGCCAAGACCGCGGCCGAGCCCCACGAGAGGCCGTCTCGCGCGAGCACGACGAAGAGCAGCGAGGGCATCGTGACATCCATGACGAGCCCGCTCAGCACGTCGGCCTCGCGCGGGCCCCAGCCCGCGGCGTGCCTGAGCGCGAAGCCGAGTGCGAGGACGAGGGCGAGTCCGCCGAGGAGCGGCGCGAGGGTCGACGTCATCGACGCCCTCTCTACCACGAGGGCAGGGCGTGTGGCCGAAATGTTCTCCGGGAAGAACGCGCGCTCGCCCCGGCCGAAATTCTCCGGTTCCTCGTGGACAAGCGGTCGGAGCGGGGATTCGTCAACGTGGCGAGCTCGGGAGCAGGGAGTCTGCGACCGAAAGAACTGCCGTGAAGACATTATCATATGTGGTAGTGGACCCCTCCGTTCTTCACGCGCAGGTATTGCAATGGATACGTCTTCTTGCGCCGCAGGCGTCGTACGAGGTCGTCGGGCCGAAGAGGCGGTCCGCAGTCGGGGCCCGTCGGACCAGTCACGACGAGGTCGATGGCTGATCATGTTTTCTCGTTGACTGGCGTTGACGTATAGGGAAGGAAGAAGTTGTCCATGCAAGCCATTGTCAGAACCAAGAATTTCACTGCGCGGCTGCAGACCGTTCCTACCCCGGAAATATCCCCGCCCGGGCATGTGCTGATCAAAGTCCACGCCTGCGCCATCAACCACGGCGACAAAGTCTGGCTGAGCGGCGTGTTTCCGCCTGGCTCGGCTCCGGAGAGCCGTTACGACATCGCCGGCGGCTGCGGCGCGGGCGAAGTGATTGCGGTCGGCGAGGGCGTGCCGGAGCGCTATCGCGGGAAGAAGGTCGCGTTCTACCGGTCCCTGAAGTTCAGCGACGAGCTTGTCGGCGCGTGGTCGGAATACGCCTGCCTGCCTTACCTGCACTGCGTGGCGCTGGCCGACGACGCGGATTACGCGGAATATTCAGGCTCACTAGTCAACGTCATCACGCCCTATGCGTTTCATCAGCAGGTCGTAGCCCAGGGGGCGCGGGGAATTATTTGCACCGCCGGGAGTTCCGCCACTGGCCGGGCCATGATTGGCGTGTGCCAGCTCCTGGGGATGCCGTGCCTGGCCTTGCTGCGCAAGACCGCGGACGAGCCCCGTCTGGTGGAATTGGGCGCGACGCATGTGCTGGCGCAGGACGCCCCGGATTTCGACCAGGCATTGGCGGAACGCGCCGCGCAGCTGGGTGTCGTGGCGGTGTTCGACGGTGTGGGCGGCGCGACCTTGAGCCGCGTGGCCCGCGCCTTGCCGTACGGCGCGAGTATTTACGCCTATGGCTTTCTCGGCGGCCAGCAGCCGTTTTGCATCCACACCAGCGCGGTCCTGATGAAGGGCTTGCGCATCGGCGGGTTTGGCAATTTCGCCAGCGACACCGTGACTGATCCGCGGCGCCTGGAGCGAGCACTGGAGTACCTGGGCGGGGTGATGCACCTGCCGCACTTCAAGACCGAGGTGGGCCGCCGCTTCCGCCTGGACGAAATTGACGCCGCGCTGGCCTTCGAGTCTCACGATGGCAAGCGGGCGTTGTTGCTGCCTGGCGGTGGATGAGTCGCGTTCGCCGAGAAGGCGAGGTGCTCCGATGAACTGCGCCACGCTGGCGCCCATGACTGGAGCGCATCGCGGGCCCCGCGGCCACGGCGCTGCTGGACTGGCAGCCCGATCCGGTGATCGGTCCCACTACTCCGCGGCGCTGACCAGCGTCGCGCGGGCGCGACCGCGAATGTCCTCGATCGCGCGAAGGATCGCCTCGGGCGTGCCAGGCAGCGCCAGACGCAGCTCGAGGCCGGGCTCGGCGAAGGCCGCGATCGCGTGGCGCAGCGCCGCGATCACCGAGATGGCGAGCATGAAGGGCGGCTCCCCGACCGCCTTGCTGCCGTGGATCACGTTGTCCTGCGGCGCCGAGCGCAGCAGGCTGACGCGAAAGTCCGCGGGCGCGTCGCCGACCGCGGGGATCTTGTAGGTCGAGGGTCCGTGGGTCAGCAGGCGACCGCGCGGGTCCCAGACCAGCTCCTCGCAGGTCAACCAGCCGAGGCCCTGGACGTACGCGCCCTCGATCTGCCCACGATCGATGTTGGGGAGCAACGAGCGACCGACATCGTGCAGGATGTCGACGCGCAGCACCCGGTGCTCGCCGGTCAGACCGGAGACCTCGACCTCGGTGAGCGCGGCCCCGTAGGCGAAGTAGTGGAACGGCTTGCCGCGCCCGGCCTCACGGTCATATGTGATGCCCGGCGTCGCATAATAACCGGCGGCGCTGAGGCTGATCCTTCGCGCCCACGCGGCGCGGGTCAGCTCGGCGAAGCTGATGCTGCGGCCGCCGACGACGCTGACCTGGCCGTCGCCGAAGCCGACGAGCTCCGGAGCGGCGCCGAGCAGCTCGGCGGCGAGGGGTCGCAGGCGCTCGCGCAGCTCGGCGCAGGCGCGCTGCACCGCGGCGCCGTTGAGGTCCGAGCCGCTCGAGGCCG
>Ga0066600_10000446_pt1 | contig 15121 bp, 9 predicted proteins | sample Lowcelwee11metaG_FD_59486 | JGI IMG/M metagenome (GOLD analysis project Ga0066600, IMG submission 59486) | Freshwater pond sediment microbial communities from the University of Edinburgh, under environmental carbon perturbations - Low... | ecosystem: Environmental > Aquatic > Freshwater > Pond >... | reverse complement strand
TACCAGGCCACCAACAGCGCCGAGGATCAGGCGGCGACGCAGCGCGCGCACGCCTACATGAACGAGCAATACCTGCACCCCGCCCTGCTCGGCCGCTATCCGCCGGAACTGAAGGAGATCTTCGGCGACGCCTGGCCGGACTTCGATCCCGAAGACTTCAAGCTGATCGTGCAGCCGCTGGATTTCGTCGGCATCAACTACTACACCCGTAGCGTCACCCAGGCCAACGACAGCTATCCGCTGAAGGCCGGCGCGGTGCGCCAGCCGCTGGGCACCTACTCCGAGACCGGCTGGGAAGTGTTCCCGCAGGGGCTCACCGATCTGCTGCTGTGGTTCAAGAACACCTACGGCGATCTGCCGGTGTACATCACCGAGAACGGCGCTGCGTTCTTCGACCCGCCGGTCGCCGAGAACGGCCACATCTGCGACCCGCTGCGCATCAACTACCTGCACAAGCATCTGCGCGCGATCCACGACGCCATCGATGCCGGCGTGGACATCCGCGGCTACATGGTGTGGTCGCTGCTGGACAACCTCGAATGGTCGCTCGGCTACTCGAAGCGCTTCGGCATCGTCCATGTGAACTACGGCACTCAGGAACGCACGCCCAAGGACAGCGCGCTGTGGTACTCGCAAGTGATCGGCAGCCACGGCCGCAAGCTGGATGAGCCGTCGCCTTATTGACCCTGCACTACCGATTCCGTCCAACCGGTCCCGGCCTTACCGATTTTCTCTGCACCCCCTCCCCCTCCTTGGGCAGGTGCGCCCGACGACACAGCCTCCTGGGTCGTCGGGATTTTTTTTGCGCCCGATCTATGCATAGGTAAGGTTTGAATCGCTTACTACCGCCGGGGTGACGCGTTATTCAGGCCTTCATTGGCGCAGTTCGACGACGACCGCATAGGTGCCTTTCGGGATCCAGAGCTCATCGCCGCGCCATTCGCCCGGACGACCGTCGACGGTGACGCGTCCCGGCCGCGCATCCACCAGCGGCCACGGCAAGGCGGCGCCGCCAGCGGGAAGCACGCTGCCCGTGGCGATCGTGAGCTTCAGATATTTCTTGTCGCGGCGCAGCGCGTAACCGAACGGCCCCTCCGGCGTGCGCAGTCCGTCGATCGCGATGCCCTCGCCGTCCAGCCAGCGCGCCGGGATACCCGCGGCCAGCACCAGCCGGTCGTCGGCTTCGCGGTAATACGCGAACATGTCCAGCGCCGAACGCATGAAATCCGACGCGACCCAGGCGTGCGGCAGATCGCCGAGGAAGAATGGTTTGCGCGGCGTACGCGACACCACTTCGCCCCACTGGTTCCAGCCGCGCGGCGCACGGTCGTTGAAGAAGAAACGCGTCGCATCCCACGCGCGATCGCGCCAGCCGAGGCGCACGAACGCGCCGACGTTGCGCCATTCGTAGGGCGTGTAGTCCTTCCATTCGCGCTTGCCGTCGCGGCGCTGTCCGAACTCGCGCCAGTAGCGCTCGAAGGTGTTGTGCAGCAGATCCTGCGGCAGGCGGGCCTGTTCGCCGCCGGGTGCCAGCGCGATGGTGGTCGAAGTCGGATCGAAGTCGCCGAGTTCCGCCGCGCCCGGCAGATAATCGATGCCGTGGCGCGCGGTGGCCGCGCGCAGCGAAGCGTCGAGATCGGCGCGGAACTGGTCGCGCGCCGCCGCCATCCGCGCCGCGTCGTCGCGCTTGCCGAGACGTTCGGCGATCCACACCGCATCCTTGTAGCCGCGCAATGCCCAGAAATTGTCCCAGTACGAATGCATCGGCTTCGCCGAATAGCCCTCGTGGCTGATCGATGCCGGCATCATGCCGTAGAAGGCGGGATTCAATGCGCGATTGTCTTCCGTGCGCTCGCTGGCGCGCAGGGTTTCCATGTACGCGAACGCGCCTTCCACATGCGGCCACATCGTCGCCAGGAACACGTCGTCGCCGGTGTGACGCGCGTAATCGGCAATCGCGAAGATCAACTCGCCGTGACTGTCGTTCTCCGGCACCGGATCGCTGCCGCGATCGTCGACGCAGCACGGCACCTTGCCATTCTCGAACTGGTACGGCGCGTACCAGTCGATGTACTCGCGCACGGCATCCTCGCGGCCCATGCGCAGCAGACCTTCGGCGATCATCGCCCCATCGCGGATCCAACTGCGCGCGTACGAGCGCGTTCCCGGCTGCAGGCGCGGGCCGATGCGCGAGATCAGCTGATGCGCCAACGCCGTACGCAGGGTGTCGACCAGCGGCCGGCCTTCCTCCGGCACGACGAAGCGTACGCCGTCGAGTCTGCTGCGCCATTGTTCGGCGACGATCGTCTGTCGCTGTTCCGGCGAGCAGGTGTTGCCTTCGCAGAACGGCGTGCCTGACATCGGGATCACCAGCGCGACCTCTCGCGACTCACCCGGCGCGAGCCGCCAGCGATACAGCAGCGCGCCCGAGGCCAGGCCGGTCGGATCGTCCACCGCGGTAGTCGTCGGCAATGTGCCCGCCGCCAGATGCGCCGCCGCCATGCCTGCATCGAACGGCGTCGCGAACGCGGCATCGGGCGTACGCTGCGGATAGACGCGCGCGCGACCATCCACGCTCGCCACCCCATCGTCGGCGAAGGCCAGCGATGCGATGCGGCTGACGCCGCCGGTGGTATTGAGGAACTGGCTGGGCGGATTCACCTGAAACGGCTGCACCGCAAGCGCCAGCGTGTAGTCGCGAGCGGTCGCGCCCGGATTTCGCAATGTATAACGCGCGACGATCTGCGAACGCGGCGACAGGGTTCCGGATGAATCGCTGTCGACGAACGCGGTCGTGCGCAGCTGCGCATCGGGATGCGACCAGTCGACGCTCGGGATCGGCAGATAGCCGTCCTGCAGCGACTGCGCGCTTTCGACATCGGCCCAGCTCAGCGATCGTCCGTCGACGATCACGAACGGCTCGATGCTGAAACCGCCCTTCGCGACTTCCACCGCGCCGTCCTCGCCGATCAGCCCCTGCTCGGTGCCGCCGTCGATGCCGAGGATGGTCCAGTACGCCTGCTCGCCATTGAATCCGCGCGGGAACCTGCCGCGCGGTTGGTCCTTCGCCACCGATGCGACGAAATCGTTCGGGATGGCCGCGAACGCGAGCGGCTCGACGCGCAGTTCAGCGAGGGCGATAGACCTCTTTCCGGCATCCTGTATCTGGATCGCGAGATGACGCGCTTCGGATTCCGGCAGCGCGATCCAGTCGCGTCCGCCGTCGCTGCCGACCACGTCGCGCAGCGTGCGCCAATCGCGGCCATCGTCGGACGACAGCACGGCATACGCGGCCGGATGCGCGCCCTCGGCCCAATCGATGCGCAGGCCGCCGAATTCGGTCGGTGCGCCGAGATCGAGCGACAGCCGCTGCGCGCCGGAGTCCGCACGCCAGACCGTGGCCGCATCGCCGTCGAATGTCTTGCCTGCGTCGCGCGCAGCCGTGGTGGCGCTCGCGGAGGCGATCCGCGGTTCCATGACATCGGGCGGCAGCGCGGTGAAGCGCAGATCGTCGAAGCAGACCGTTCCTTTGCCGCCGACGCTGTTGTTGAGCGTGAACTCCAGCTTCGCGCTATCGCGCAATACCGGGTCGGCGTCCGGCCCCCACGCCTTGCCGATATGCCGGCGCTTGTAGCGCACAGGCGCCCATTCGCGCGGAAAGGCGTACTTAGGTCGGTTGACCCACCAGACGTTGTCGCCGCTGGCGTCGATGAGCTTGAACTGCAGATCGTTGGCCGGCGATTCGCCGCGCAGCCGGAAGTCGAAACGATAGTTGTCCGGATACGCGATGGCGATATCGCGCTGCATGCCGACATAGCCGGACACGCCGTTGAAGTCGTAATCCAGGCAGAGTGCGCCGCCGTCGCTGCGGATCGTCCCGGTCACCTGCGTCGATGCGATGACGCGCCACTGCGCGGGATCGTCGAAGGTATCGAGCGTGCGCGCGACGTCTTCCGCGTATACGCCGGAAGCCGACATCGACAGACACACCATCACGCAGCTGCGAAGCAGGATCATGTTCGAAGCACCTCGAAAATAATGTCTCGAAATCAACAGCCTGTAAGGGAATTCTGAGCAATTGAATGTCTGATCAGGCAGGAATCCAGCTTTATCGACGAGTTTATGAAGAGCTGGACCCCGGCCTTCGCCGGGGCGACGATTGTTCATGTCCTGCCAGAGCTCTCAGCCTTTCACGCTTCCCAGAAGAAGGCCCTGGATGTAATACCGCTGCAGCATCAGGAACAGCAGCAGCACCGGCAGCACCGTCAGCACGGCGCCGGCCATCATCATCTCGACATCCTGGATGTGCTCGCGCGACAGCGATGCCAGCGCCACGGGCAGCGTGTAGTTGGTCTGGTCGGTCAGCACGATCAGCGGCCACATGAAATCGTTCCAGCTGCCCATGAAGGTGAAGATCGCCAGCGTCACCAGCACCGGCTTGAGCATCGGCAGCACGATGCGGAAGAAGATCCGCCATTCGCCGGCGCCGTCGATGCGCGCGGCCTCGATCAGTTCGTCGGGTATCGAACGCGCGTACTGGCGCACCAGGAAGATGCCGAAGATCGATGCCAGACCAGGCACCACCACGCCGGCATAGCTGTTCACCAGGCCCATCTGTTTCAGCATGAGGAACAGCGGCAGCATCGCCACCTGCGACGGGATCACCAACGCGGCGAGCAGCAGCTTGAAGATCCGCTCGCGGCCGGCGAAGCGCAGCTTGGCGAAGGCATAGCCGGCCATGGTGTTGATCAGCAGCGACAACAGGGTGATCGCCGAAGCGACCAGCGCGCTGTTGGCGAAATAGCCGCCCATGCCGATGCGGTCGAACAGCGCGCGGTAATTGTCGAGCGTGATCGACGACGGCAGCAGCGGCGGCGGGAAACGGCTGGCGCCGCCCGCGGGCATGAACGATACCGACAGCATCCACAGCAGCGGCGCGAGGCTCAGCAGGGTCAGCGCGATCAGCCCGGCATGCACCAGCAGCGCATGGCCGCGGGATTCGCCGACGCCTCCGCGAATGGCCGCACTCATACCATTCCCTTTTTGCGCCCGAAGCGCATCATCGCAGCGGTGATCGCGAGGATGATCAGGAACAGCAGGAACGCCACCGCCGACGCGCGGCCGAGGTTCCACCAGCGGAAGCCTTCCTCGAACATGAAATACAGCACGCTGACCGTGCTCTGCAGCGGATCGCCGCGGGTCATCACGTAGGGCTCGGCGAACAGTTGGAAATAACCGGCGACAGTGATGACGCCGACCACCATCAGCACCGGCCCGAGCATCGGCAACGTGATGTGCCAGAACTGGCGGCGACGCGACGCGCCGTCGATCCGCGCCGCTTCGTACAGATCCTGCGGGATCGCCTGCAGTCCGGCGAGGAAGATCACCATGTTGTAGCCGAAGTTCTTCCACACCGCCAGCAGGATGATGGTGGGCATGGCCCACTGCGGATCGCCCAGCCAGTCGATCGGCGCGATGCCGACGTGGCCCAGCGCCCAGTTCACCAGGCCGTAGCTGGAGTGGAACAGATAGCGCCAGATCACCGCGACCGCGACCAGGGTCGTCACCACCGGCGCGAACAGCGCGGTGCGGAAGAACGCGCGGAAGCGCGCGACCGGCGCGTTGAGCAGCAGCGCGGCGCCAAGCGACACCGCGATCGAGAGCGGCACGCCGACGATCACGAAATAGAAGGTATTGCCGAGCGATTTCCAGAACAGCGGCGTCTGCAGCAGTTCGATGTAGTTGCCGAAACCGACGAAGCGCAGATTGCGCCAATCCGCGAGCGCGTACAGATCGAAGTCGGTCAGGCTGAGCAGCAGCGCTGCGAATACCGGCAGGCCGAAGAAGACGCCGAGCACGATCAGCGCAGGTCCGACGAACACCCACGCAACCAGCGAGCGCTTCATGGCGCAGATTCCGAAGGCGCAGCTTTCATTCGCGCCACGCGCTGCGATTCGACCCAGCGTCTTTTTTCCAGCAGCGCGTCGACGCTGGCGTCGAGCGCGCGCACCGCGTCGTCCTGCGATTGCCCGCCGCGCACCACGCGCTCGCTGGTCAGGCGCATCTCCTGCACCACCCGCTCCCATTCCAGCACCTTCGGCGTCGGTTTCACGCGTTCGAGCTGATCGCGGAACGCGGCCGCATAAGGGTCGGCGCGCAGTTCGGGATGCTCCCAAGTGCTGCGACGCGGCGGCAGGTCGCCGATCTCGGCGTGGAATTTCTGCTGGATCTCCGGACGCGACAGGAATTCGACGAATTTCCACGCCGCCGCCTTGCGCGGAGAATCGCGGAACAATACGAGACTGGTGCCGCCGGCGATGCCCGCGCCAAGACCATCCGGGCCCGGCAGCGGCGCGGTACCCCATGCGTCCTTCAGGTGCGCCGGCGCGCGCTTGCGGAATTCGCGGATATTCCAGGGCCCGGACACATAGAACACGAACATGCCGTTGAAGAATTCGTCCCAGACGTTGGAGATCTGCGTCTCCGACATCGGCGGCGCCAGCCCCTGCTCGAACATGCCCGCGTAGAAACCCAGCGCACGCCGGAACCCGGGGCTGTCCAGATTGCTGCGGCCATCGCGCAGCAGCGGATCGTCCTGCTGCAGCGCCAGCGACAGCAACTGCTCGAATTCGTTCAGCGGCAGCAGGATCGCGTAGGTGTCCTTGCCACGCTGGCGCTTGATCGCAGTCATCGCCGCGCTCCACTCCGCCCAGGTCTTCGGCGGATGGTCGTAACCGGCCGCAGCGAGCAGATCCTTGCGATAGAACATCAGCCGCGTATCGACGTACCACGGCACGCCGTAGAGACGGCCATCGACGACATTGGTGTCCCAGATGCCCTCGAAATAATCCTTCTGGTCGACGATTCCGGAGGCATCGACGTACGGCTGCAGCGGCTCCAGTGCGTTCAACTCGGCGAATTCCGGCACCCAGGTATTCCCGAGCTGACAGATGTCCGGCAGCGCATCGGCGGCATAAGCGGTCAGCAGTTTCTCGTGCGCCGCCGTCCACGGGATCTGCTGCAGTTCGACTCGCAGGCCGGGGTGTTCGCGCTCGAACTGCGGGATGAGCTCACCGACAACCTCGGCCTCGCGGCCCATCGCCCAGAAGCGGATCGTCACGCGGTCGTCGACCCGGCGGCAGGCCGTCAGTCCGATCACCACGCACAACACGACCGCGATCAGGCGCATGGCTTACCTTACCGCTTCGCCGCAGGCGGAGGCGATGGCGCGGCCAGCCATCCGCCCTCGAAGCCCGCGCGTTCCAGCCCGCGACGGATATGCGGATTGCGCTTCATCACCTCCCAGACGAAACCGTCGCGGTGATTGGCGATCATCGCGAGGATCGGACCCTGGTCGATGCCCAGATGATCGCTGGCGAACCAGCCCTTGCCCGGCACGACCTTGCCGGTCACCAGCGGGACGTCGTACTCGAAGCTCGGGTTGAACGAATCGAGAAAACCGTAGCGCCCGTAGAGATCGTCGCCATAGCGCGCGCGCATCGCTTCCGCCGCAGGCAAGACCAGCTCCGGCGCGAACGGCAGCGAGGCCAGCGCGGCAGTCGGCGCGAGCGTGCCGTCGTCGAAACCATCGATCAGCCCCGGGCCGCGCGCGCTGTAGCCGCGGAACTCGCGTTGTTCGCCACGGTATGTCTGCTTCGTACCCTGCGGCCCGTCGCTGGCGGTCAAGCCCCAGACCTTGCCGTCGTAGCCCTTCCAGCCCATCGGGTTGGCGACCGCATATGCGTGCTGCGCGAGCGTCGCGCGGCGGCTGTTCTCGAAATAGTCGAGACCTTTGGAGCGCCGGCTCTTATCACGCATGTAAGCGTCCTGGATACCGCGGAAATCGATCCACACGTGGCTGTACTGATGGCCGAACTGCGGCGCGAAGCGCAGATGCGTCTGCCCCTGGAATTCGCCCCAGTTGCGGTCGTAGGTGCGCGTCCACGCCTGCCATGCCTCCGGTTCGACCGGATGCGTGGGCGAACCCAGCGCCAGCACGTAGACCAGCATCGCTTCGTTGTAACCGCGCCAGTCGTGATCGAGGAAATCCTGCGTCTCCGGATTCCAGCCCATCGAGATCAGCGGCGCGCGCGGCCGCATCCAGTCCCATTCGACGCGCCGGTACAACTGGTCGGCGATCTCGCGGATCTCGCGCTCTGCGGCATCGTCGCGGTCGTAATAACTCTGGGCGAACAGAATGCCCATCATCATCAGCCCGGTATCGACGCTGGACAGCTCGACCCATTCGGCGAAGCGCTGCCCGCTGCGCATGTCGAGGAAGTGATAGTAGAAGCCGCGATGACCGGCCTTTCCCGTCGCCTCGGGTCCGGCCGGCGCATCGCGGAGGAACTTCAGTGTGGTCAGCGTGCGTTCGGTCGCCTGCGCGCGCGTGATCCATGTGCGCTCGACGCCGATGGGATAGGCGGTCAGCGCGAAGCCGATCGCGGCGATGCTGGAGAACGGCCGCGACGGATGCCGGTCCGGCGCGAGGCCATTGTCGGCATTGGTGGTGTCCCAGAAGAAATCGAAGGTGCGGCGTTCGATATCGTCGAACAGCGGCGGCAGCGGCGCATGCGCTCCGACGACGACAGGCGCTGCCGGACTGTGGGCAGCGGCAGATTCGCGGAATCCGCCGGAAAGCACGCCGCAGCCGGCGAGCAGCACCACGGACACGCAGGACAATGCCGCACCGAGCGTGCGGCGGGCAGCGGGGGACAGACAGCGAATCAAACGATACCTCCTATTGCAGATCGGACGTCGCGGGCAGCGTTCGCGTCGCCCGCGACGTCGTCGTTACCAGGTCAGGCCGACCGAGACTTTCAGCATCCGCGGGGGCCACGCGGTGCCATCGCCAACGCGACGTCCATACGTCGGATTCTCAACCCCGTCGACGCCGCGGAACGTGCCGAAATCGAGGTAGTTCCTCTCGTTGGTCAAGTTGAGCAGATCGCCGCGCACCCGGAACTTGATGCCGGCGCCGGTATCCCATTCCTTCTGCACCGCGAGGTCGAGCTGGCGGAATTTCGCGTCGTCGAAATAGCCGCCTTCGAACCTGCCGAAGGCGCAGTCGTCGATGCCGGCGGGCGTGGGCTCCAGGCAGTTCAGCACGTTCTTCGCGGGCGGACTGGCCAGGGTCAATTTCGCGGACACCGTGACGCCGCCCACCGCGAACAGACCGGTGCCGACGAAACGGTGTTTGGAGATGCCGATCGAGTCGACCCATGGATGATCGTCGAGGTTCGGATAGTCGAAGACGAAACGCTCGTCGCTGTCGGCGGCGCCGCTCCTGTTTTCCTCCGAGTCGGTGTAGGTGTAGGCCAGGGTGACGCCCCATGGCGATCCCGCGGAAAAGATCTTCTCTGCCGACAGCAGCAGCTGGTTCGCGCGCGTTTCCACGCCGTTGTCGCCGAGGATGAGCGTGCCGAAGCCCGGAATCGGCTGTCCGAACGGGGCGCCGCCGAAGGTCCTGCCCGGGCCGTAGAAGCTGCCGTCTGGATAACGGTTGCCCAGCGAGAAGATCACGCCGTCGTAGCTTCTGATGTGCACCAACGTCGCCGACGTATTCCAATCCTTGCCCCATAGTTCGAGTGCGTTGCGCATGCCGATACTGAACTGATCAGAATACGGGGTCTTGAAGTCGTTGTTGATGAGGAAGACCTCGGCGCCGAGATTGGGATTCCCGGCCACCAGCGCAGCGAGCGCCGCGGGATCCAGATAGCTGGGATCCCAAGTGAAACAATTGTTGGTACCGACCGTGCAGGGGTGATCGGTGGTATTGAAATTAAGCGCATACCTAGGGAAGGTGCTCTTGGATTGCTCCAGTGCGATGTAGTCGAAGAGATTGCGGTCGTAGGAGCGGCCCGCGCCGCCGAAAATCACGTGGCGCTGGTTCGCGAAGAGATCGTAAGAAAAGCCCAGGCGCGGCTGCCAAGCGCCTTTGAACGTACTACGGTTGCCGCCGGTGCTGATGTAATCGTCGATGTCGTAACCGGCATTGCCGTTGTTGATATTCGACCATCCGCGCAGCGCGGCGACCAGTTCGGGACGCGTGGTGTAGTCCTCGTAGCTCGGCGTTCGCTCGTAGTCGTAGCGCAAGCCGAGGTTCAGGGTCAGCTTGTCGTTGACCTCCCAGTCGTCCTGCAGATACACGCCGTACTGCTTGTTGGTGGAGGTGATATTGCGGTCCGGGCTTCCTGGCAGCTGCGCACCGAATTCGACCCGGAACGGAATGAACGCCGCTACCGTCGTACGTCCCGCATCGAGGTTTTCGAAGTAATCCACCCGATACTGCGGATTGAAAGGCTGCTGCTCGAACGCATTGATCTCCACCGACTTGTACTTGAATCCGGCCCTGATGGTGTGGCCGTCGAAACCGGTGAACGTGAAATCGTTCTGCAGCGACCAGCCTTTCTGGCCCTTGTCCTGAAAATCCTGTCCGCCGCCCACGTTGAGGATCGTGTTCCCGAAGGTGTTGCCGGAACGGGTATCCACGATCTGATAGCCCGGCCCGATCGTGATCGGCCGCGGATTGAACTGATCGTCTTCGCTGGTGAGATGGAAGTCGTTGAACCACTGGCCCCCGCTCCACTGCCAGCGCATATCGATGCGGGTGCTGTCGTTGGTCTTGCTGGTGCCGTAGGAAGGCGTATTGGGGCCGTCGCCGATGCTGGTCAACTCTTCTTCCTCGCGCCGCTTGGCCGACAATTCGATCAGATGCGCGTCGTTTGCCTGCCAGGTGAGCTTGCCGAAGAACATGTCCTGATCGAACGGCGCGCCGCTGCCGCCGAGCAAAGCCGAGAGCTCAGGGGTGAGGGCAGCGGGGTTGAATCCGCCGCTGCCGATGCGCACGTCGCGCGGGCGATCAATCTCCTTGGCTTCGTAGCTGGCGAAGAAGAACAGACGATCCCTGATCAATGGACCCGCGAAGGAAGCGCCGTACTGCTCTTCGCTGGACGGGATCTTGCGGCCGTTGCGCTCTTCCGAGAACGTGGCGGAGCGCATCTTCTGCGAGGTGGTATCCCAGAAGAACTGGCCTTCGAACTCGTTGGTGCCCGAACGCGTCACCGCGGAGACCGCGGCGCTGGTGATCTGGTCGTATTCGGCCTTGTAGTTCGAAGTGATGACCTTGTACTCGCCGATGGCCAACTGCGGGAAAGGGCTACCGCTGCTGGAATCCTGCCCGCTGACGCCGCCCTTCAAGACGTAGTTCTTCTGGCCGACGCCATCGATGAACACATTGATGCCATTGGAGTTCTGCGCGCCGCCGCGGAGCTTGCTGGAGCCATCGGCGCCGGTCTCAAAGATCATGCCCGGGACGGTGTCGGCGAACGCCAGGAAGTTGCGCGACGCCTGCGGCAGCGCATCGATCTGCCGCTTGCTGACGTAGGTCGCTACTTCCGATGTCCTGGTTTCGGCCTGCGACGTGCCCACCACCACCACCGTGTCGAGATCGGCTTCGGATTTCGGGGCGTCGGCGTCCAGATTCACGGTCTCGCCGACGCGCACGGTCAGGTCTCGGGTGGTGGTCTCGCCGCCGGCCTCGATGCTGATGCGATACGTGCCCGGCGGCAAACCGACGAGCGCGTAACCGCCACTGTCGCCGGCTTCGACGCTGCGGCTGAAACCGGTGGCGACATTGGTGGCGGTGACCTTGGCATCGGCTGCGGCCTGGCCGCGGACGGTAGCGCCGGTGGACTGCGCGAGCACTGCGGGCGTTGCCCAGATCAGGCAGCTCGCCAGTGCGCAGCTCAGCAATGTGCGCTCGAACCGGCGCTGATGCGGACGACGTTGTTGTTTCATGGTTTCACCCCTCCCGAGGGTGTTGGTATCTCTGGTTTCGAGCACTGGTCTTGTTGTCTGCAATCTGGTCTTGTTGCCTGTAAACGGTTACATCCAAACCCAAAAAAAACCTTTCCTGTCACCCGTCGTCGCCGGGGCGAGTCGCGGGGCGATCGGCGCCGGCACGGCGGCTCGAGTCCCGTTCGATCAGTTCCGGCACCAGCGGCGCGAGGCGATCGCTCACGTCTTCGCCGTTCTGCAGCGCGAGCAACAGGCGCATGGCGTGCGCGCCCAGCTCGGGCATGTTCACGCGCATGGTGGTGAGCGAAGGCGCGACGTAGCGCGCGATCGGAATATCGTCGAAGCCGGCCAGCGCGATATCGTCGGGAACCCGCAATCCACCCTGGGTCAAGGCGAACAGGCAGCCCAGCGCCATCATGTCGTTGGCGGCGAACACCACGTCGGGCCGCTCGGCAGCCACCAGCAGCATCTGTCCGGCCTGATGTCCGGAAGATTCGCTGAAGTCGCCGGGGAGTACCCACGGTTCGGCGGTCGGATCGGCTTCCAGGATCGCGTCGCGATAGCCGCGCAGGCGCTCGAAGGCATCGAAGTTGTCGGGCGGGCCGGCAATGAACGCGATCCGGCGATGACCGGCTGCGAGCAGATGCGCCACCATCGTCCGCGCCCCGCCGTAGTTGTCGATGCCGAACGCGACGTGCTCGGACTCGGTCGGTTGCGAATTGATCAGCACCGCCGGCAGCGCGGCGAGGTTTTCGCTGAGGAAATCGATATTGCCCACGTGCGGCGACATCACCAGCAGGCCATCGACCCGGCCGCGCATCGCACGCAGGGCGGACGCCTGTTCCTCGGGATGGCCGTGATAGCTCGACACCAGCAGGTGCAGGCCGCAGTCGCGGGCGACGAGGTCGATGCCACGGACCAGTTCGGAAAAGAATTCGCCGTGCAGATCCGGCAGCACCACGCCGATGGTGTGGGTGCGGCGGCTGCTGAGACTGCGCGCGGCGTGATGCGGGCTGTAGCGCAGCTCGTGCGCGACCGCCAGCACCCGGCGGCGCACGGCTTCGGCCACGTTGTCGTGCCCGTTGATGGCGCGCGAGACCGTGGCCACCGAAACCTTCGCGACACGCGCCACATCTTTGATCGTCACGCTCAATGCATTCGCCCCGCATTCATGGAAGGAACAGGTCGCGTAGCGGCAATGTAACCGTTTTCATCGAACGATGTAAAGATTTTGCGATGATCGAATTCCAGGCACTCGATGAACATCCAACCCTATGATCCAAATCGATATTTTCGAGATTTTGAGAACCTCTGAACTGGCGCAGATCATGCTGCAACGCAGCAACCGCGACGATCCGGGTCTCAATCGCTCGCCTGGATCGAAAGCGCATGGATATCGGTCTGCATCAGATCGCCCAGTGCCGCGTACACCGCGCGGTGACGGGCCAGCGGCGCCATGCCGGCAAAGGCCGGGCTGACCAGACGCACGGTGAAATGTCCGCGACCGTCTTTCGCACCCTCGTGGCCGGCATGGCGATGACTGTCGTCGATGACCTCCAGCGCACTCGGCGCGAATGCCGACTGCAACAGGCCGCGGATCGCTTCGACCCGCGCCTCGCGGGGCAGCGGACCGGCCGCGATCATGGCAGCACCTGCCGGAACGGACGCACTTCGACCCGGGCGTAGACGCCGGCGTCCACATAGGGATCGGCGTCGGCCCAGGCGCGGGCGGCGTCGAGCGATTCGAACTCGGCGATCACGATGCTGCCGCTGAACCCGGCCGGGCCCGGATCTTCGGCGTCGATCGCCGGACACGGACCCGCCAGCAGCAGGCGACCCGCATCCTTCAGCTCAAGCAGACGGGCCAGATGCGCAGGTCGCGCCTCGATCCGTCGATCCAGCGATTGGGGGGCGTCGTAGCCCTCGATGGCGTACCACATATAGATGCATTGTCTCTTCGTGCGGATCCTGATGCACAGGATAGTGGATGGATGCCGGCTCTGCCCCGCTCCGCCGTGGCTCCAGCAGCGCAATGGCTGGACAGCGGCTTCCCCAGCCCGTACTCTTGGCCCGCATCGTTTCGAGGCCGGCTGCGACGACCCATCGAATCCGCGCAGGCGCTGCCAAGCCCGCATCCGCGTTCGATCCGCCGCCCCTACCCGGCCCTGGCCCAAGACTCTTCCGCTCACGCCCCGGCTTCCGGTACGGGATGACGCTGGATGGTGCAGTCGTAGCCACTTGTTTCATCTGATCTGTTCTGTCCTGCATGACTCGTCCTGCATGGTCCGCGCCCGCCCATCCGTGGCATGCGCGTTCCGACGTTCAATCCGTCGCCGTTACGCCCGGCCCGCGGTCCTCCGCTCCCGGGACGACAGCGGCGACGTGTCGCCCGGATCAACCCGTAGAGGATGACCGCGCCACGCAATACCGTGATCGCCACAGCACGCGGTCATGACCGCGATCGTCTTTTGCCCGGCGTCCCAGCCCCCACCTGCCATCGCTTGTCGAATACCGAATCCGCAATGACTCCTGCCGTCGAATGACTCCGCTGTCGAATGATCACTGAAACCGCGTCCGACGCGCCTGCCATTGCCGAGGCGGGCGATACGCCGGGCTCGCAGGTTGCCCAGCAGCCGCACGCCCCGCAGCAGCATGCCCCGCAACAGCATGAGATGCGGCTGGCGACGGTGCTGGGTCAGCCGGTGATGCAGATCCCGCAGGACCTCTACATCCCGCCGGACGCGCTGGAAGTCATCCTCGAAGCTTTCGAGGGCCCGCTCGACCTGTTGCTCTATCTGATCCGCCGCCAGAACCTCGACATCCTCGACATCCCGGTCGCGGAAATCACCAAACAGTACGTGAGCTACATCGGCGTCATGCACGAGATGCGCTTCGAGCTGGCCGCCGAATACCTGGTGATGGCCGCGATCCTGGCCGAGATCAAATCGCGGATGCTGCTGCCCCGCCCGCCCAGCGACGAGAACGCCGAAGACGACCCCCGCGCCGACCTGGTCCGCCGGCTGCAGGATTACGAACGCTTCAAGCAGGCAGCCGAAGACATCGACGCGCTGCCGCGGATGGAACGCGACACCTCGCCGGCCGCCGCCTTCCTGCCCGACCGCGCCAGCGTCAAACTGCCGCCGGCGGTGCAGCTGAAGGAGATGCTGCTGGCGCTGCACGACGTGCTCAAGCGCGCCGAGCTGTTCACCGGCCACGCGATCAAGCGCGACGCCCTGAGCGTGCGCCAGCGCATGACCGATGTGCTGACCCGCCTCGGCGACGGCAGCTTCCACCGCTTCGAGTCGCTGTTCGACGCCCGCGA
>Ga0066600_10000444_pt1 | contig 15195 bp, 9 predicted proteins | sample Lowcelwee11metaG_FD_59486 | JGI IMG/M metagenome (GOLD analysis project Ga0066600, IMG submission 59486) | Freshwater pond sediment microbial communities from the University of Edinburgh, under environmental carbon perturbations - Low... | ecosystem: Environmental > Aquatic > Freshwater > Pond >... | reverse complement strand
AAAAAAGTTTCATTATCGTTACGGAGAAGATGAAGTAAGGCAGACAACAAAGAGGGAGATTGAGTATTGGTAGAGAGAAATCCAATTTTAGGGGTGATGGACAAAAAGTGGGTGTTATTTGGGCAATAAATAATCCAATAGCTTTAGCTTTTTCTTTTCTTTATTTATAAATGACTTAAAATTTATTTTTTCGTAACTCCCTTTTATTGAGAAACTTTAATGAAAGAAATATGGTTGCGCATATAATTATTGCAACTAATAAAACAACCAAAAAATACAACCAGCCTGCGTACTTGCCATCACCAAAAATTGATATATAATCTTCAGAAAATTTTTTGTCAAGATGAATACCACTAAAAAAACCTGTAGTTAATACTATTGGCGTTATAACAAGAGTAATTATCGCCAGTAACCATTGCAAAAAATTGTCTTTAACATCCCTTGCCTGCTCAGCTAAAATTTCAATTTTTTCTTTAGAATTAAACAACTGTTTTTCAATTTCCATTGTTTCTCTTACAGCTTCGTAGTTTCTTTGTCCGAAATTTTTTTCCGTAATTTTCTTTATAAATAATAGCTGCTCAATTTTCATTAATTTCCACCTGTCGTTTATTATCTCATTATTTGTCGGTGCGATTGATCTGTGATTGATAAAATCTGAAAAAAGATTTTTTGTAGTTGTTTTTTGTAACATTGCAAGAGATAGGATTATTGAATTCTTCAAAGATAAATCTTCCTGCTCGCTACCTTTTGTTTCAATTTCATCTAAAACACATAATGCATAACCACGTTTTGTTGCATAGAAAACCTTCTTATTGTTATGCGATATATTCACAATTGAATTTTCAATATTAGAAACGCTTGGTCTATTAAAAAAATCATTTGAGAATCCGCTTGATAATCTATTCAGAATTTTTTGTGTGTTGCCTTTATAATTCTCGAAAGAAATTTCAGATGATTTTAATCTGCAAGTAACCAATTTTGTAATATCATTATACGATGCAATTTCAACATCGTTTGGTAAAAATATACTATAATTTTTCTGAGTATTGGCCTTATTTAACGAGGAGATTAGTTCTCTTAAATTGGTTGCTGTAATAATATCCAATTTAGAAATTACGACTGCTTCATTTCGATTAAAATATAATAAATAATTTTCAGTAAATTTAAAATTGCCGATTGTCAAATTTTTGTTAAAATTTACTTTGAAAATTTTAAGAGTATTTTCTGCCCCGATTTTTGCGAACATAGCTTGGAATTCGTCGTTAAATTCATTAGTAATACTATTCAATTCAATAGCTTTTTCATTTACTAATTGATTTAAAGCTGATATTTTTACAGGCATAAGGATGGTAACGCTGGCTTGCTCTGTATTCAAAAATTTTGCAGGATCTCCATAATCCCATATTGCATTTAAAACTTCATTTTCCGACAATTGTGAGGCGCATATTTTTTCCCCTTCGAAGGCAATTGAAGGGGAGTCTATTATGGTAAAAGAATGCCCTCTTCCGTCATACCAGGGAGAAACTACATTTAAACCGAATCTTCCTTTACCCGGATCAACTCTTTCCCTGCCTGTCAAAAACTGAAAACCGATATTTGAATTTTTATTCTTATCTTCAAAATCCTGCTCCATGTCTTCTAATATTTTTCCTAATCCTTCAAGGTGCAGTCCGCTCCATGGATCTGTGCTAATTACGAAATGAGTTAATTTTCTATCCTCAAATTTATCTAAATCCTCTGCAGTAATAAGTAAAGTATAACCAAGCCCCAATTCGCTATTTTTTGCATCTGATCTTGCAAGTTCCTTGAATAATTGACTTTTCGGTTCCCTTAGATATAACCCATCAGTTAGACTCCACGATACACTTGATGTTTTGGTCAATTCGATTTTTGGTAATTTAACCTGAAATTTAATACCTTTTGCATAATCTTCCAGATAATCTCTGTAGGCTTGTTCTAATGAAAGCTTTGCTTTAATAGTAATAATATTACCTGCTATAAATTCGAGGGACTGACCTAAAATCAATAATTCGTATGTTTTACTTATAATATTCAAACCCAACAAAGTTAAGTCATTATCTTTATCTAAGCCTGATGTATTTAAGATAGTCCTAAAAACCAAAACCCAATTTTTTACCGGTTCCACCGGCTTAGTAAAACCCTGATCGTTTTCACTTACTATCGTAACCAGCTCGTTTAAATACGGATCATTTTCTATTTCGATCCCATCAACAACAACCTTTCTCAAAAGCCATGCCGTAAAAATCGCGTCCAAATCAGGTCTCTCATGCAAGTTAATAACAATATCTTTCTCTTTATTTAGATGCGGAATGATAACATCTTTATAGCTGTTTCTAAAAAGTTCAGCTGCGCTTTCTTCTTTTACTTTTCCGTGGTGATGATCAATTACACCTAAAACAGTCCGGTTCCCAACATCAAGCCAGAATTCATTTTTCTCAAGTTTTTCCGGAGCAACTTCTCCTTTGCGCACAAAATTATAACTGAATTTCATTTTTTCGCCTGCAAGTTATTTATAATACAATTTAACATATTTTCTATTTATAATACACAAAATATATCATTTTTTTTAAATAAGCGGACATAAATAAATATAATTACATCTTGCTTAGTTATTAGTGAATTCGTATTTTGTTAACTAAATTATATTTACAGGTGTGAACCATGAGAAGATCACCATTTAAGTTTTTAGACAGCTATACGAAAGAAGATAAGGCTATTTTCTTCGGCAAAGATATAGAGATAACCGAAATTTTGCAAAAGTGCGCGAATTGTTTAAGGAAGATTCACTACATGAAAATAAAACCAAATAAGGAATGGAAGTTCTATGCAGATAAATGACAATCTTATACGCGAAGTGTTTGACGAGATCGTAAAATATAATCCGGAATATTACACTGATGACTTTATTAATAAGCTGCGGTTGGAAAGAAGGAGAGTACCTTTAGAAGTATGCTCCGCGTTCCCATTGCCTATAGGAAACGAACTTCAAATACTTTTTGCGATTGATGAGAGAAAATTGGATTTGAACAGGCTCAAACAGTTATTTAAAACGATGGAAAGGACAGTTCAGTTCATAAGCTTTATAATGCTGTCTCAGTTGTGGGTTGACAAATCCGCAGGCAAAATTACCATACCCCAAGAATTTTCAAAGGAATTTGATAAAAGGTTTCGTTCTCTCAGCCTCGGGACTTACACTTGTATGATAAAAGGCATGGGCGAAATATATTCAGATCAGAATGCGGAATGGTTCATGCCGGAAATGAAAGAGCAGTTCACGGATGAACTTTATAAGTCATTAAATTTATGGCCGAAGGATAGGAATTTGATTGATCACCATGATATAAATCCTAGTTCTGAAGGGATCGAGAGATTATGCTTAGAATATGAAGATATGCTGACATTGTTATTAAAGAGAATAGCCTTTCTATTAAAATATAAGCTGATATCAATAAATGAGATAAATATCAGCAAAGCGAGAAATAAAACTGCTAAATTTGCTCATAGAGTCAATTTTCTTGATACAATTTCCCATAATAATACAGAAGAGATCGCGGATTATACCTATACTGATTGCCGCAGCGTCGGTTTAACAAAATCAATAAACTCGGTTAAAGAATTTTTAAATCTGTCGCCGCTTGTAATTGATACTCACTCGGAAGTGCTGAACAGTACAAGTAAAAATAAATATGTTTTAAAAAAAGATATATTTATGTACACGGGATCCAATGTGTGCACGGAAACCAAAGGTGACCGTCTGTATTATGCAGGAATCACAGCAGAGGAGCAGTACGATCTCAGGGCTTTGAGCAATTATGACGAGCTTCTATTTGAATACAAAGAACTGGTAAAAACTATTTTAAGTTAAAGATTGAGGTAACCTCATGCAAAAATCGCCATTTAAGTTTTTAGATAGCTTCACGAAAGAAGATAAAGACATATTTTTCGGAAGAGACAATGAAATAGAAGAGCTTTACTACAAGGTGTTTGAGAGTAAAACACTGCTTGTTTATGGAGTATCCGGCACAGGGAAGTCATCAATAATCCATTGCGGTCTTGCGAATAAATTCGACAACAGGGAATGGTTTCCCATAAGCATCCGCAGAGGAATAAACATCAATGACAGCTTTAGGAAGATACTTTCAAAAGTTGCGATAACACCCGTCGAATCATTATTCGGCCCAGGCGCGGAAGATATGGTAAATGCCATTGAGTCAGTGTTTCTTGATTATTACAAACCTATCTATTTCATCTTCGACCAGTTTGAAGAGCTGTTCATATTCGGAACGAAAGATGAAAGGATTGAATTTATAAAGACCGTAAGAGCTGTGACAAATAGTAATGTACAGTGCAGATTTATATTTGTTATAAGAGAAGAATATCTAGCCGGCATAACTGAGTTTGAAGATGATCTGCCCGATGTAATGCTGAACCGTATGCGCGTTGAGAACATATCTAAAAATAAAGCTGCCGAGGTAATAGATAGGCTATGTAATGTATCAGAAATTGAAATTGAAGAAGGATTTACTGAGGAACTGCTAGAAAAGCTGAAAGAGGAGAATAACAAAATAGAGCTGACATATTTGCAGGTATTTCTGGATAAAATATATCAGAAAGCGAGTGCAAACGAGAACGAAACGATAAAATTTACAAAACCGATGCTTGAAAATCTTGGAAATGTGTCTGATGTTCTTGGTAATTATTTAGATGAACAGATTAAGAAGCTCGAAGATCCTGAAGTCGGAACAACGATCTTAAAAAGTTTTGTGTCTTTAAAAGGCACAAAAAGACAGATTACAGAGATGGAAGTTAAAGAGACTTCCTTATCTTTCGGGAAAGACATACCCGAACAGCAGATCAGAGATGTTATCCGGAAGCTGATCAGTTACAGGATACTAAAAGACAAAGACGAATCCGGCAGGTACGAGCTTAAACACGATGCATTAGCCGCTAAGATATATGAGAAGATAACAATACTTGAGAAAGAGCTTCTCGAGGTTAGACAATATATTGAAAACGCTTATACAACATACAAGCGAAAAAGAATCTATCTCAGTTCAGAGTCACTCAAATATATTGAACCATATATAGCTAAGTTGTATTTAAATGCAGAGCAATCAAAATTCTTCGAAGAAAGCAGATACGAGATACAGAAAGATAAAAGAAGGAAGAAAAAGATCCTCGTATCAGTGTTGTTATTAATCATGGTAATATCAACATCGCTTACATTTTGGTCAATGATAGAAAGAAGTAAGTCGGAAGAGCAAAGAATGATCGCTGAAAAGCAGAAAATTATACTTGAACAAAATGAAAAGAAATTGAGTGGGTCATATTTTAACTCCCTATCAAAAGATGTTTTAGAATATGACCCAACCCAAGCTTTGAGAGTAGCGGAACACGCATATTCATTAGACCCGACTAATCAGGAAATTTATAAAAACATCTTGAGTATTTATTATAATAATCAGTTATATCAGGCAAAAGACAATCCTGAAAACCTTTATTTGTTAGACATCTCAAAAGATGAAACAAAGTATCTTTGGATCAATTACTATTTAGGCGATTCGTATGCTTTGATTACGAATAACACCGGAGATACTCTTACGGTTTTTAACAGGGATTCGACCGATAACAAAGAAAATTATCTGACAGATGCAAAATTTGTTAAAAACGATTCACTGGTTCTAACATTAAGCAATGATAATATTTTTACATATTGGGATATTAAAGGTAATAGATTAAATAAGATAAACCAATTCTATGACAGTTATAAATCGTTTTTATTTTATGAATATCTAATATCACCTACTTTGGGTGAAATATATATTTGTGAAAGTAAAAAAAGTGATACATTATTTACAGTTAGATTAGAGGGTATTGTAAAAAAAATTAAACCGAAAATATTTAATCTTTCTTTTTTTGATTTTTATTCAAATAGTAATCTTTTTCTGATTTCAGATGATCATAAATACTCACATAAAACTTATATAATTGATAGAGAAGGTGATGTAATATCCAATTTTAGAGGGTATTATAAATTTGGAAAATTTTCAAATAATCGAGAAACCAATTTAAAAGAAAATGAACCGGAAAAAATCTTATTTGTTGATTACGATAATAATATATTTATATTTGATTATCACGGAAATATTATAAATGAGATCAAGAATTTTAAAGACAATATATCTGATATATGGTTTTCTCAAAATAACGATTATATAATTATAAAAACTGCGAAAAAGTACTTATTCGCAGATTTTTATGGGAATGTAAAAAATGAATTTACAAATATTCAAATCGGTAGAGCTATAAGGTTTTTAAAAAATAATTCATTACTATTTACTTCTACAGCGCCCTTACAGGACTTAACATATTCTTCATATAATATCACAAAAAATCTAATATGGGATTTGAATAGAAAAAGAGAATATTATTTTCAAAAACTAAAAAATGATACAATCAAATCAAGCAGCTTTTCGAGTAATGGCGAATTTATACTTACTGAATCAAAAAAAGGGAAAATATACATGTTGGATTGTAATGCGAATTCAATTAAAAGTTTTGCAGGAGATTCGGTTAAATTCTTATATAACGATAATTTCATTATTTTATCTAGAGATGGGAAAATAGCTATTTATGATATCACTGGTAAAAAATTGAAAACATTAGTAAAATCTGGGGTTCTTAAAATAAAAAACTTTGCAGTATCACCTGATAGAAAAACAATAGGATTTATTATTGATGGTTATGTATTATTGTATGACTATAATGGTGAATTACTACGTTACTTTGGTATTGCTAGCTATTGGGCAAGGAATTTAAATCAACTTTCGAACCAAAAACTTATCAAAGATCTACAATTTTCTTATGACATTAAACTTTCTCAACATGGAAAATATAGTATAATAAAAAATTACTATGAATATATCGATCTTAGAGAACGAAACGAACTATACGGTTTTTATGATGAAGAAATTGTTTACTCTTCTGACTCGATTTTACACTTATCTATAGAAATTGAACAAGATTACTTTAATAATTCGTATATTAATTGTGATGAAAGCAAATTAATTTGCTGTACAGGTACACAAGCTGAATTATGGGATCTTAAAAATATGTCATTACCTCCTGATACTTTAATTATAAAAGAATCAGTAGATTCATTAGATTTATGTAGTTTTTCAAATAATAATGAAATTTTATTAGGTACTTCCCCAATCAGCCTGTGGAATGAGAATGGTAATTTTCTAAAGATATTCAGAAATACAGAAAATTCTACGAACGGTAAAATACTGGGAATAATCAAATTCTCTCCTGATAGTAAATTTATCGTATTTACGACATCAAAATCAGTAATCGAGCGAACTGTAGATTACATTGATATCAATATTATTGATAAAGAAACATTAAAAAGAATCACTATTCCGTGGGGATCACAACTGAAAAGTTGTGAATTTTCTGCTGACAGTAAAATGATCCTTTCTACTGGCGAAAATGGTAAAGCTTTTCTTTGCGATATTAATGGTAATATATTAAAGGATTTTAGCTTCAATAATAAAATCACTAAAGCGGAATTTTCTCCGAAAGGTGACCAACTGATGTTTTTACTCTCAGACGGTACGCTAATCTTATGGACTGTCCCTATACCTTATGAACAGTTTAAAGCAAATGACAATTACTATCATCTGAGTATACATGACTCCGTATATTACGAAATTGCATCATTTGAAGAAATAGAAAATAAAATTGAAAAAAAGGATTACAAATTCGTAAAATGTTTTTTTCAGAATTATTCTGAAAATCTATTAAGCGGGGTGCAAGATATTCAGAATATTCGATATAAAGTTAAGAATATGCAGAAGCTGGGTGAGTTGGTTGTTACTAAATTTGAAAATGATCAACTTCGTAGCTTTTCGAGATTATTGTCTGGCATATCATGGCGTTTAATTGAAACAAACTGTTTTAAGGAAAGTCTTGAATTTTCTAAATTAGCGGAAAAAGCTGATCCTAAAGAAACATTCATATATGCAAATCTTGCTCTCGGTTATCTGTTGACTGACGATTGGGCGAATGCAAAGAAAATCTATTTAAAATGGAAAGATGATAAATTTACTAAAGATAATATAGAATGGTTAATGAGTAAAGCTTATGTTCAAGATATCGAAGACCTTGAAGCATTAGGTATAACTCATCCTGACTTCGCAAAAGTGAGGGAATTGTTTAAAAAAGATTCACTGAATAAAAGTAAAACCAAATAAGGAATGATGGGTTTTATGCATTGTACCCGAAAAAGTGGACAATTTGCTGAAGAGCGGAAAGAAAATACATTCGTTGAAAAGTAAAGAAACTTATTGGACTGTATCCGATTTATTGTAGAAAATTCTAAGCACATTTTTCTCCCTTTTTCTCAAACTCAACCGTGCTCATATAGCCTATAGATGAGTGCCGCCTTTCCCTGTTGTAAGTTACTTCAATATACTCGAAAATACAAGATTTAGCTTCATCGTAGCTCTTAATACTTCTCTCGTAAAACAAATCTGACTTCAATGTCTTGAAAAATGACTCTACGCAGGCATTATCCCAGCAGTTTCCCTTTCTGCTCATGCTTTGAACGATCTCAAGCTTTTTTAGTCGACCTACGAATTCGTTACTTCGATACTGAGAACCCCGGTCAGAGTGAAAGATCAGCCCTTTGGTTATTACTCTCAACTTGATAGCCATATCTAAAGCTGAAAGAACCAGTTCTGTTCTCATGTTTTTATGCATTGCCCAGCCTACAACTCTTCTTGAATATAAATCAAGGATTATGCATAGATAAAGCCAACCTTGGCGCGTATGAATGTAGGTAATGTCCGATACATATTTTTCATTCTCTTTCTCAGCCGTGAAGTAACGAGCGAGAACATTGTCTGCTACAGGCATTTCACTCTTCGTATCTTTGGGATACCGGAATTTCTTCTTTCTGACCACAGGCTTGATGTCATTCTTTTTTATGATCCTTCTTATTCTGTTCACACTCGTCTTAATCCCATTCTCCTCTAACTCAGCCTTCAGATTAACCGCTCCGTAAATTTCTTTAATTTTTATTCTGTGTATCTTTTTTATCTCTTCCATGATCATTTCGTTATCAATTTCACGCTTAGATTTTACTCTTTTCCTCCATGCGTAATATGAGTTCGCTGGTACTTCTAAGTACAGGCACATCCTCTAAATAATAAATCGAGCTCTGAGATCGTTTATAATCTCATACTTTACTATTCTTTCCTTGAGAAGATGGCCATAGCCTTTTTTAATATGGTTTTCTCCATCTCTGCGTCTTCAAGAGCTTGCTTCAGCCTTTTGTTCTCTTTTTCCAGATCTGAAAGATCAGGCTTACCCGCAAAAGCTTTCTTGCCTTCATTCAAATATGCCTTTTTCCATTTTGAAAGCAACCAGTAATCTACTCCCAGGCTCTCGCTTACTTCTGTCATCGGCTTTCCACTTTTGATCAGATACTCAACCGATTCAGTTTTAAATTCCTTTGTGTACTTTCTTCGTTTCCCGGACATGAGACCTCCTTTTTTATCATAAATTTAAGTTGGTCTTAGCATTTTGTCCAGAAAATCGGGTATACTCCAAAAAAGATTCGTAATGGGTGAGGAAATAGGATCGATAGTAGAGTAATATTTATAATATCATATCGCACTTAAGCCGTCACCCGACGGCTTTTTTTATTTTAGTTAAGTTTATTTGTGTTGACAAAATGAATTTCCGGTATTATTTTGAATTTTCGGATACACAGCTTTGGAATAGCAGTAAAAAAAAATGATAAGGGAAGTTTATGACTTTATATAATATAGATTTGGAAAAACTGACGGCAGAACAAAGCCGGCATTACTCGAATTATCTTAAACAAGTAGAAATAATTATCTCAAATATGAGGGCTAACGGGATAATTATTAATGAAGAAATGATAAAAAGCGCTTACGATTTCGCTTTTTTTAAGCATAAGGATGGCATCAGGGACAGCGGCGAGCCGTATATAAATCATCCGGTCTCGGTATCCATGATTCTGTCTGAGCTTAAAGTTGACGATATTACGATAACGGCAGCTATGATGCACGACATCGTGGAGGACACCCCCACATCAAGAGAGGATATTAAAAGCTATTACGGAACAGAAGTAGCTTCTATAGTAGAAAGCCTTACAAAGATTGAAAAGAGACTCTTCAAAACTTACAGAAAACTTCTTTCAGGTATGATGAAAGATTCAAGAGTGCTGCTGATCAAAATGTGTGACAGAATTCATAACATGAGGACAATAGATTCAAAGAAGGGTATTGCGAAAAGGTTAAGGACAGCTGCCGAAACAAGAGAAATCTTCGCACCTCTGGCCTACTATATGGGTATGTACAGGTTCAGCCGCGAACTGGACGACCTTTCATTTAGAACGCTTGATGAAGCTAATTATAATAACATAGTTCTTCAGCTGGAAAAATTTAAAAATACTCTCGATGACCTTCTCGAGGCAAGCAATCCGTCCAGCATGTATTCTTTGATAAAGTCAAGACTGGATAAACTCGGAATACCTGCAATGATAGAAGGAAGGATCAAAGGTGTTTATTCCACTTTTAAAGAGCTTTCAACAGGAAATAAATCGATCAGCGACATTTATGACATTATGGCGGTAGTAGTAGTAATACCCGATGAGTATAAATGCCACGATGTCATGGGAGAACTTCATTTTTTATTCGATCATCTCGGTTTTGTGGATGATTATATTGCAAAACCAAAGAAAAACGGATACAGATCGTTACACACGAAAGTATCCATAAAAAGACACAATTCAAATAATTTTACTCCGGTAGAGATACAGATTAGAACAAAAACGATGCATGAATTTGCTGAATACGGCTCGATATCAAAGCTGATAAGCGAATATACAAATGATGTGGCAACTGTTTTCATGGCAAAAGTAAGTCAGATCCTTGAACCGATCCTTCAGTACGATGAAGCTTTAAAAAGCAGATCGGACATTCCTGAGCCTGATACCGCCATGAAAAGAAAACTAGCCTCTGTAAGAGAGATAACTGTCATTGAACGGATCTTAGGGCCGGCAAATCTTGTTGACGGATCCAATGTTATCGATCTTGCGTATTATTTTGATGAAAACAGGGGAAATAAGCTGGTTACTGCCAAGATAGATCAGAATGTTGTACCTTTGGACTTTGTACTTCAGGACAGGCAGAATATAGAACTTTTTTTCTCCGAAAATGTTTCGCCGAAAGTCGAATGGCTGAATGTTGTCAAAACGGAAAAAGCTAGGAACTGCATTTTAACGGCTTTGAAGGAAGTGAATATTAAAAAAACCATAAGGATAGGGAAAAACATTTTTGAGGGTGAGTTAAAAAAGTTCAGCATTAACTTTGATGATTCGATAATTCATGATATATTAAACTGTTACAAGCTTAATTCTTTAGATGATTTTTATTCTCTTGTCGGTAACGGTGAGATCGAGCCTAATAACTTTATTGAAAAAATAATTAAGAATAAAAAGCACAGTTCGTTTCAAAGTTTCATGAACAACCTTATCAACAAGATCAACATTACATCGGGTCATGCCGGAAAAGAGTCAAAAAAAACAAGGATCTACAAAAAATTCACTTATCCCAAATGCTGTATGCCGCTTCCGGGCGATGAAATTAAAGGCCAGATACTTCCCGACGGCAGCGTCGCAATCCATCATCTGAACTGCCCAGAGATCAGATCGGCGAATTCATCTAAGATCCTGCTGCTTAACTGGGAAACGGACTATATTGAAGAGTTTAACGATATGGCAGAATTTGAAGCTATATTTGAAGTAAAATCACAGGACAGACAGGGTCTTTTAAGCGACATGATGAAAGCTTCAAGCTCTCTGAGCATCAATTTGTCTTTCGCTCAGGTAATAAGCGAAAATTCCATTGTAATATCGTTATTTGTAGGTAAGTTTAAAAATTTAAATCAATTTATAAAGCTTAGAAATAAACTTCTTGATATCGAAAGTGTTTTATCAGTTGAAAGATACAGCAATAAAATTTCCGTTAACGAGATAATCGCGGAAACGAATAAGATAATGGAAAAGAATGTTCTGATAACTCTTGATAAAAAGGTTAAAAAAGAGCAGTAATTTCTTTACCGAAATATCTTGACACAAGTATCTAATAGATGTAATTTTATTCTGTCAAATATAAGAACTGGCGGGAATAATATGACTCTTCGTAAGCTTTACTTAATTATCATTGCTTTAATGATAATTTTATCCTGCAGCAATAAGCCTTATCAGGAAAAAATTTATTATGATAAAGACTTCAAAGGATGTGATCAGGCTGATGCAGAATTTTTTAGAGTAGTCAATTATGATAAAAATGGAAAGATCAAAGGGAAAATTCTTGATTATTTCATAACCGGTGAACTGCAGGGAGAATCGGACAGTGCAATTTTTATCGGCAGGAATGATGATTCACAAACAAAATATGCAGGTAATGTTACGGCATATTACAAATCGGGGATCAAGCAATTTGAGGCTGTGTTTGATAAAAAAGGCTCATTGCTGACTAACATTGAGTATTATGAAAACGGAAAACTTAAAACAAAAACGAATTACAATGAAGGTAAAATTGACGGTTGGACATTGATCGGTGACGAATTCGGGAACAGATATAAATATTATTTTGAGGATTTTTCAGAAAACTACAACACAATAAATTGGTTGAATCTTAGTCTTGGAGAATGTTCTACAAATTTTATAAAATATGAAGGAACAGAATTTAAAACCGATAACGGCGGATTTATTCTCAAGGTCGCACAGATCCCGATAAAATATACGAAAGTGTCAAGGGAACATATAGATCCTGTTGATCTCAGAATTGAAGATGACTTCAGTATTACCGCTTCAATTCAGTTCACCGGAGGTGACAGCACCGGTTTTCACGGTATCTATTTCAGGTACCAAAATCAATTTAATCATTATTATTATATTGTTAACGGTAAAGGCGGCTGTAAAATCGGATTGTTGAATAATGGCACGGAAGCTATTCTTTTTAGTTCTAATTACTCAGAGTATATTAAAGAACTCGAGAATCTGATGATAATGAATTTTGAAGATAAATATCTTTTCTATGTAAATGGTGAATTGATTTTTGAAGATTACTTTCCGAAAACAATAAAAGATGAAATGATTGAAGAAATGAAAACAACGAATAAAAAATCCGAACCGGCAGTGGTAGAAGTTCTATCTGATTTTAAGCTTGGTATTTTCTCAGAATCTACTTTTAGCAAAAGAATCCTTGTAAAGAATATAGAGATAGAGACAGGATATGTTCTTAAGAATGATAAATTCTGGAACGGGAACGGTACGGGTTTTTTTATTGATCCGAATGGATATATAATTACCAATCATCATGTTGTTAATAACGCCGATAAGATCGAAGTGAGTTTTATAAGGCAGGGGAAAAAATACTCTTATGAAGCTTTATCTTTAAAAGAGGATTTAAAAAGCGATCTGGCTTTATTAAAAATCGTGGATAATAAATTCAAACCTTTTACAGCATTACCATATTCCATTTCTTATAAATTACGCGAGCTTGCTGCAGAAGTCTTTACATTAGGATTTCCGGAAGCATTGAATCACGGAGGAGAGGAGGTTAAATTCACCGACGGGAAGATCAGCTGTCTTTCTGGTTATGACGGATCTGCTGCACAGTATCAGATTTCCACACCTGTTCAGCCGGGCAACAGCGGAGGCCCTCTTTTTGATAACGACGGTACTTTGATCGGAATAATACAGTCAAAATGGGAGAATGCGGATAATGTGAGCTACGCTATCAAATCCAGCTATTTAAAGAACTTAATAGAAAATTATATTAAACTCAGTAATGATAACGGCATTAATGATCTTAAGAATAAAAAATTACAGGAAAAGGCAAAAACTCTGAGCGATTATATAGTTTTGATTAAAACACTGTAGCTGAATATAATTAGAGGAGAGATGCTGATGAAAATAAACAGACTGATAATTTTAACTGCGGTTATCATTTATTTATTTGTACTTTCAGACTTACTTTATAGCGGAATAAGGGTAAATATACCCGCAAAAAGGACTTTTGCCGCTCCATCCGTCATAGATAATTCATTGCTTTATCAAAGGAACATCAAATATCCATTAAATCCGTATATTCATAAACTGTGGATGAATAACCCGCCATTGATATGCCCGAACCCTGATACGGCTAAACACCCAAAATTCACAACTCAGGACTCTTTAACTTTTATACAAATTAAAAATTTCCTATTAAAAAAATATTTTATAAAATACTCAGCACAATTCAGGAGTAAAAATGACGATAAATAAAGAAAAATTAGCTAAATATATCAAGCTCTATGAGAAGGAAGAAGATATTTATAAAGTTTTTGCTGATGTGCTGAATCGAATTTTAACCGTCGCGACTCAACGATATGCGCTTTTGGCGATCATTCAGACCCGACCTAAAACTATTTCCAGCTTTGCTGAAAAAATAATAAGAAAGAATAAATACAAAGATCCGGTCAAAGATATTACGGATCTCTGCGGAGCAAGAATAATCACTCAAAACCTGATGGAAAGTAATAAAATCTGTGAATTCATAAAGGAAAATTTTTTTATTGACGAAGAAAACAGTTCGGAAGAATGCGGTTCAGAGCATTATATCGTTACTCCGGTTAAGAATAAAATACTCGGGGTAGAAATACCGGAGGAGCTTAAAGATAAAAAAGCCGAGATACAGGTCAGGACTTTTTTACAGCACACTTGGGCGGATGTATTTTATGACAGGCTCAATAAATCCACACGAAAAATTCCGAACGCTCTGGAGCTGGAATCAGCAAGACTTGCCGAACTTTTAAAAAATGCCGATGATAATATTGCCCGAATTGCAGCTATTAAAGAATCAATAACTGAAACCTACGAGAATTCTTTAAGTAAAGATGAACTCAAAGCTGAAATTGAAACATTAATGGCAATAATTGAAAATGAACCTGATAAAAATAAGAGCCCGTTTAAAGAGTATTTTACGATAGGCAGGTTATCAATCCTGCTTGGTGAAGATAATCAGGCTTACAACGCATATCTGAAAGCAGCAGATCTATTTATTTCAGGGAAATTCAGCATTTCAAAAAAGA
>Ga0066600_10000442_pt1 | contig 15240 bp, 14 predicted proteins | sample Lowcelwee11metaG_FD_59486 | JGI IMG/M metagenome (GOLD analysis project Ga0066600, IMG submission 59486) | Freshwater pond sediment microbial communities from the University of Edinburgh, under environmental carbon perturbations - Low... | ecosystem: Environmental > Aquatic > Freshwater > Pond... | reverse complement strand
TATCAGCTACATTTATCTTACTCAAAAGAGATACGCCAGATCGGAAGTATATGATATAGAAGCAAAAAAAATCTATTCTATGCTCAACCAGAGATACGGCGAGAATGAACTGAAAAGAGATTTCATCCATCAGGCTGAAGATTATCAGTATTTGACTGAAAATTATAGCTGATGACTGATTTTAACCTTTCAAAAATGTTACATTTAATTGTTAAATTCACCTGATAATTCTTTTACTCCGATTTTCAAATTATATTGCAGGTGAACTAAAAACAAAAAAGGGAGAACAAAATGTTAAACGCAGAAATAGTGAATAAAGATGAAGAGATCATCAGGTTCGTGGATGAGCTGCTCGGAAGGGCAGTAAAAGAAGGAGCGACTAATATTCATGTGGAGCCTAAAAAAGATTATTCTTCAGTAAGATTCAGAAAAAACGGCGATCTTTATCTTGTTAAAGGGTACGAAAAAATTCCGAAACAGCTTCATCAGTACATTGTTTCGCGCTTTAAAACTTTAACCGGGACAATGAAACTTGATATCACCAGAAGCCCGCAGGACGGAAAGATCGTAAAGAGGATTCAGGAAAAGGACATTGTTTTCTTTACACTTACGCTTCCTACAATTCACGGGGAGAGCGTAAATCTTGAAAATATAGACACTGAGCATCTTCACATCAGCATTGACGATTTTTTCAGCAACGATAAAAAGCTGATTAAGATATTTAAAAATAATATATGCCGAAATGACGGAATGATCTTATTTATCGGACCGACAGGCTGCGGGAAATCAACATTAATTAATTCGGCCTTAACATATATAAACAATCCTAAATTGAAGATAAGCACAGTTGAAGACTATGTTAAAATTCAGCTCGACAACATTGAACAGCTTCAGGTTTCCCAGGTAACCGGAACTATGGCAGGTATGACCCGTGCTGCCTGCCTTGGCGACGCTGATGTAGTTTATATAAGCACTTTAAGCGATTATGATACTGCATTTACTGCTATTGAGTATGCTATGAAAGGCTGTCTTCTGTTCTCAACGTTATATGTAAACAGTTCAATTGATGTAATCAGCCGTTTATTAGAGATGGGCATAAAAGATTACATGATAGGAACAGTTGTCCGCTGCGTGGTAAATCTGAGGCTTGCGAGAAAGATATGTCCGCATTGTAAAGAAAAAGCGGATTATTCTAAAACCGATTTAAAAGGTCTTGGCTTGACTGAAGATGAAATGACAAATAAAGTTTTCTATAAAGGTAAAGGATGCAGTAAATGCAGCGGTACAGGCATACTTGGAAGAATAGCTATAATTGAAATCTTTGAAATTAACAAAAATATTGCAAGTTCAATGATGAAGGGTTATAACAGAAAAGAACTGATCAAGATTGCAGAAAAAGATGGAGTGTATCACACTTTAACTGAAGATGCGATCCAGAAGTTTAAAAATGGGCATATAGACCTAAATGAAGTGAGGTATTTTATTATTTGATTATCAGGCACAAAGCCGTCCAAAATGTTACATTTAATTGTTAAATTCACCTGATAATTCTTTTACTCCGATTTTTAAATTATATTACGGGTGAACTTAAAACAAAAACAGGAGAACAGAATGTTAAACGCAGAAATCGTGAATAAAGATGAAGAGATCATCAGGTTCGTGGATAAATTGCTTGAAAAGGCAGTAAAAGATGGTGTATCGGATGTTCATATTGAACCTCAGGCTACAAATACGAGAGTAAGATTCAGAAAAGACGGTAAATTGTTTGTTGCTGAAGGTTATGATAATATTCCTAAGCAGCTTCATGACTATATTATTGCTCAAGTAAAAATATTGACCGGGACAATGAAACTTGATATTAAAGACCGGCCACAGGATGGAAAGATGCCATTCAAAGCTTTCGGCAAGAATTTTGTTTTCAGATTGCTGCTCTATCCCACTATTCATGGTGAAAGTATAAATATATACAATATGGACGATTATTTACAGCACTATACTATTGAAGAGTTGTTCAATAACGACAAAGATTTAATAGATATTTTTAGAAGAAATATTCACAAGGAAGAAGGATTGATATTATTTACAGGTCCAACTACAGCTGGTAAATCTGCTTTTGTTACCTCAACAATAAATGAACTCGCAACAGCAGATGTTAAGATTAGAACAGTTGAAGATCCTGTTGAAATTCAAATAGATAATACTGATCAAATTCAGATTTCTAAAAATGTCAGTATGGTAGATGCTTTAAGACAAGTTTGTAGAGGAGATGTTGATATTCTTTATATTAGTGAACTCAGGCAGTTTGAAGCTGCACACATTGCCCTTGAAATAGGTTCATTTAAAGGATACAAGATTTTTTCTACTATGCATACAAATAATAGTATATCTACATTGTTTAGATTTACTGAAATGGGAATTAAAGAGCATATGTTGACCTCTGCTTTAGAATTTGTAATAGGATTGAGACGGACAAAGAAACTTTGCCCTCATTGTAAGGAAAAAGCTGATCTTCTCGCATCGGAATTTGAGGGTATCGGTTTAACTCATGAAGAGATCGAAAAAGGGACATTCTATCAGGCAAAAGGCTGCGATAAATGTTTTGACACCGGCTACACCGGTAAACTGGCAATAGTTGAGATGCTGGAATTTACCAGATCTTTAAAAGATGCATTCGTAAATGGCGCTGATTCTGAAGAAATGGAAAAACTTGCAAAAGAAGAAGGTGTTCTTCATACACTTGAAGATGATACCAGAAGAAAGTTCTTGAAGGGTGATATTGACCTTGAAGCTGCAAGGTCGTTTACGATTCAATAGATTCTTATTCAGAATTGAAGCCTCTTGAAAATAGAGGCTTTTTTTATAAAGATGATTATCTGAAAGTATAGCTTAAAGTCATAGCGTGACTGCTGTCGCCTTCCTCGTCTGAAAAAGGAGTAAAGGCGTAATCGAATGAAAATTTATCTACGACAACTCCGATCCCCATAGAATAAGGTGTTCCTTCGTTGTCCGCTCTATAGCCTGATCGTATGAAAAATCTGCTCTGGTAAGATATCTCTGCGCCGGTAAAATTTTCAATATCCTTATCTTCCATCAGATACCTTACGCTGTTCCCTATTTTAAAATCAATATCGAATTTTGATCGGTAAATATATCCGATCCCAAACAAAACATCTGAAGGAAGTATCGTTTCTTCATCAGCAAGCTTATTCATGGAACCGATGTTGTTTACGGCTATTCCTAAGTTTAGATCCTTTATAAAGTTATTTTCCCTGTAAAGGCCGGCTGACCCAGCGAATCCGTATGAATCCTCGAATTCGATCTTTTCAAAGAGGTATTTTCCGGAAACACCCAATTTAAGGTTTGATTTAAATTGATACGCATAATTGAATTCAGCGGTCAGGACTCTGGAATCAAATTCATAAAGAGGTTCTTCCGAAGGTACATCTCTTCCTTCAATTCCTGATATATTCAACGCAGAAAAAACCAGACCGTACTGAATGTTATCTTCCCTGTATGAAATTGAAAACCGGCTCGCATCAGCGTTATCAAAAATAGTTTTATAGGAAACAGATGCTGAAAAAATATCATCTCCGATCACCGAGCCGGGATTCAGCCCCGCGTTTTCTATTGAACTCGAGAAAAGATATGAAGTCTGGGCGGTAGATATCTCTTTTGCCGATTTTTCGGTTCTTAAAAAAAAGAATCCGCTTTCGGCAAAAATCGTTCCGCTAAAAATTACCGCAGCTGTTAAAAATATTTTTCCGTACATAATTTTAATTTCCTTTTTTTCTGTTAGAAAAAGAATCTCCATGAAATTGAATGGGGATCGAATTCGGATATATCTTCGTGAGAGTATGAATAATCTATTATCATTTTTTTATTGAACAGCTCAAATTCGTAACCGAATCCCGCGCTGAGCATACCTGAATTAGTGCCTACTCTAAAAGCAACTGACCGGTTTTTATCATCAAATTCCTTTTTGGCTTCTATACCGAAACCGTATCCGTAGTCTTTGAACTCGTCGGAATTTATATCGGCATATATTGAAAACTCTTTATTGAATTCCGGATTCCATACGGTCCCGAATGAATAGGTAACGGGATAGTAATCGGTTGACGAAGTTCCGTCAGTCCAGACTTTGGAGCTGTCCCATACATTTTTCCCTTTAACATTTCTCGCTGCGATCCCTAATGTCAGATCGGTATATGACGGTATAAAAAATAGACATCCCGCGTCATAAGCGAAAGTAAGTGATGAAACAGTTTCTTGGTCTGCATCGAACTCGGGAAATCTTACCCAGATCAGCTTTGCCGTCACTCCGAACGCGAGATAATCTTTAGGTTTCAGTCCGAAATTAATATAGAACATATTCTCATTATGCGAATAAGTCGAGAACTGATCGCCGTATTTGTCTCTGCCCTCGATATCGCTTGTGCCTGAATAAAGAATCCCTCCGCTGATGGCGGCTTTTCCTTTTACCGGATGGACATAAGACAGATATACGAAACTTCTGTCCATAGAAAGTATTTTCATTCCTGTCAGAACCTGTTTTTCGGTAACAGTCGAAGCTGCGGCAGGATTAAAAAATATTGAGTAAGCTGAATTTATATCGGCTGTCATCGCTCTTCCCAGACTTTCAGATCTTGAATCCAGTCCGTATCTTAAAAATGCTCCGGCCATGCCTGATGTTTCGTCAGCCGTCAGAATTAGCGCGGTGATAAAAAGTAATATAAATCCTGTTCTTTTCATAAATTTCGCCGTTTTATTCAAATATTATTATCTTGTTCCACACTTCTCCGTCATCCGAAGAAATAATGTAGTAATAAACTCCGTTCGCAACGGTTTTTCCATGATCGTCATGTCCGTCCCATGTCAGATAATGCTCTCCCTGATCAAAACTTTTTGAAGCCGCCACTGTCCTCACTTTTTCCATCGCGAAATTATATACTTTGCAATTGACTTTCGATCCTGATTTCAGTTTGAACTGAAATTTGACCTCGCCGAATTTTACAGGCGAGAACGGGTTCGGATACGCATAAGTATCATTTGATGAATCACCCGACGGTTCATAAGCTTCAATGATATACCATGAATTCCCATCATCTTCGCTGACGGCCATTCCCGCTCCAGTTCCGGCGAACATTTTATCGTTCTGATAAAGGAAGGAATAAACTTTATCTATCCTTATATAATCTTTTCTTCTCTCAGACCATGCGTTGATCACATATTTTTCCCAGTAATTTCCGCTGTCAGATGATTTCCAGAGGCCGTTATCGCTGCATGCGTAAATATCATTTCCGTGAAATCCGAAATTATATACCTTTTCTCCAAGCAGGCATTTATTCCATGTCTGACCGTCATTATATGTATAAGATACTCCGTTGATCTCGTTAGAATTCTCCGCGAGCCATGTAGCTGCGAAAACATATTCTTTATTATCGTCCGAATTGATGTTTGAACCTATCGCGGTAACAAAATTACCCGAAAGTCCATGCGTAAAAGTAAACTGTTTCCAGACTCTTAATGTATCGGCGACAGAATAATTTCCGCAAAGATTGATCCCTTCCGCAGTTCCGACCCAGATATAATCGCTTTTTGTGACATGCACAGAGAACATCCTCTGGTTCATGTAATCGATCGGCGACCATTCCTTCTGGTCGCATGTCAGGGTTCTCCATGACTGCCCTTTATCATCTGATTTCTGGATCGACTGGCCGAAACAGGCCATCCATATCCCTCCCGTTGAGTCGCATGCAATATCGTAGGTCAGACCCTGGATCGGCGTCAAGCCGGGTTGAGCATAATGAGTCCAAGTTCTTCCGGAATCGGGCGACATGTGAACTCCCGTACCTACAGGAACAAACGCGTCAACATCGGCGACGAAAGAGTCTGCCGCAGTAGTCATCCAGATATTATTGAATCTATCAACGGCTATCGCGCTTGATCCGCCATACCCGACGGTCGAATTCCGCCAGTTCAGATTTTCAATCGGATCCAGCGTACTGTAACACATTGAAAAACCCGCACCTGTCGCGGCAAAAACAACAGAATCGGGATAACCGCTGTTGTTCTCATTTTTTATTATATCCAGAATGAAATTTCCTTCAGGCCTGTCCTGCTCTTCCCAATCCTTTGACGGTTTGCTTAAAAGTTCCGGGCTCAGTGGAATGATCTGTGCAGTTAAACTACCTAGAACCGAAAGGATTAATATAGCTGTGCGTATTTTCATCTGTGTTCCCGTTAAATTTTATTTTTGATACGGAACTGATCAGCGTTATTGTCCCGTCGTAAGGCTCGCTGATGTTCTCAGCTTTGTCATAAGCTTTTACCTGAAAATTAAATGTTCCGAACTGACCGGCGTTATATGAAAAACCGATTGTGTAGATACCGTCATTTTTTATCTGATCACCGCTTATTGAATAATCTCCGTCATCCAGCAGTTCATAGTAATTGGTGCCTAATTGAAGCTCAACTTTTTCTATATCCTGATAAGACAAACTGCCTTGAGGATCGCGGATGTCTGTTAGTACCCAGAAAACTCCGTCCGTATCGGTTTTGATCGTATCCGGATATTGAATTTCATAAATTGAAGGAGCAGTATTTTCTATCCTTATATAATCGAATTTAAGACTGTCAGTCTCTCCGTAAAGGTCGGCAGCTATAAAAGTCAGGGCATACCTGTTATTGGTTTTTAATCCCGCCGCAATTGTTGAATCCAATTGAATGGTCATATCTTCCATAGGATCAGTCCTCACGAAGTAGAAGTCCTTTGGAATGTTATCCCTGTTCCTGATCTCCAATTTAAGCGTCTGATTATCGTTGTATCCTGCTTCGTCATTATCGGGATCCTTAATAGAAATAACGACTGGAAAAGAATCAAAACCCGAGCATAAAGTATCACCCTGCTGGATCCCGGTTAGTTGAATAATTTCCGGAGAACTGTTCCTTTTAACAAGAATTCCCATAATTTTTTCACCGAATTCCTTTAATTGATGACCGTCAAGCTCAGCTTGAATGTTCAGGCTCCATTCGCCTTCTTTCAGTTTCAATGAATCAATCGCATTGATCCCTCCGGACCAGACATTATTCGAAGCCGCAAGATCATTTCTCAGAGAATCATCGCTTATGCCGTCGTCATAAAGTTCCAAAGGGATCGTATCACCATCCAGTGTAAAAAAAGCCGAAGGGCTAAAGCCGTCTTCTTTCATATAATTCGTATCGAACCACAATTTAAAATGGTAGATCTTGTCTTTTCCGAACTGAATCCTTTTTGGTATAACAGATTTTACTGAATCATAAACAACATATTTCTCGCCGTCATCTGTAGCGACGGGATCTTTTTCACATGAAATAAAAAACAATATCGTAAAGACCGTCATTATCAGTGTTAATATGTATTTCATAAAAAATTCTGCCTATTTTATTTACAACTTACTGACCTGAAAAATAAACCTTTTGTTTCTCAAAGTCAATTTAATAGGTTTTAACAAAATAATTTCTTTCAAGTTCAACAAACAGTTTTTTAATATATAAGTTATTTTTTTGTAGCTTTTAAGTCAGAATATGTTTATTTTATCCTTGAGTTAATTCTTCAAGGAATGATAATGGTTACAAGAGCTCAAAAAATCAGAGTAATTACGCTTATAATAATCACAAGCGTAATTTTTTTATATATGTTGTTTTTACTGGTCGGGAAAAAATTAATGACCAGAAACGACATTTATTACATTAAGCTTCATAAGCAGTCCGTTACAGGACTGAATGTCGGAACTGATGTTAAATATTACGGAATAACCATCGGAAAAGTGGCTGACATCGCCATTAATTCCGAAAATGTCGCAGAAATAATAGTTACAATAAGCGTCAAGGCAGATACGCCTATAAAAGAGACCGCCGAAGCTAATCTTGCTTACCAGAGCATAGCTACAGGATTGAAACAGATAGAAATCACCGGCGGTGAAAATAAAGATAAAAATCTCAATCCGAAAGATTATATTAAGGCTGGTTCCGATATTTTCGATGATATAAGCGGGAAAGCGGAAGCGATAGCTCAAAAGATCGAATTACTTTTAACAAATCTCGTTTATGTTACTTCAAGAGAGAATTCAAACAGATTCATGATATTGATCGATCAGCTTGAACAAAATTCAAAAAAACTCGACACGCTTCTAATCGGAGCAAATGATTTTCTGTCAACAAATAAAAAAGACTTAGCCGAAATACTGAAAAAAAGTTCAGTTATGATCGATAATATCTCCGAGGCGTCAGTTTCGGCGAAACACGCTTTGAATACGATCAATCAGAAAATGGATTCAAAGGAAATGGATCAGATAGTTAAAAACTTAGCCGAAATTAGCAAAAAAATCAATACAAAAGAGCTTGGTGAGCTAGTTGCGGCGATCAACGGGCTGGTTAAGAAAAGCGAGGAAACTGTGATTCTTTTCGACAATACATTCCTTCAGGGAAGGAGCAATCTTCTAAGATCCATCGAATTATTTAAAGAAACTCTTGAAAACATAAATGAATTTGCAATTTTAATACGCGATAATCCCGGTATATTAATAAGAGGTAAGGATAATGAATAAAAAATTTCTTATTTTTATTATAGCTTTGATATTGGCTTCCTGCAGCGTAAAGACGATGAAAAACTATTATGTTCTGTCTTATCTGCCTGATCCTGAGAACCTTCAGAGATTCAAAGTGACGGGACTCCCGATCGATGCCAAAGTTCAGGTTCAGAATTTTGAAATGAACAGGATCTATGACAGGAATTCTATTGTAGTAAGGGAATCATTGCATAAATTATCATTCGATGAAAAGAACAACTGGGCCTTAAGACCTGACAGAGCTCTTCCCGAGCTTCTGGTCTATCATATAAACTCCGCAAATATTTTTAAAGAATGCAAAACAGATTTTATATCCGTAACCCCTGACTATTACATTACGGGCACCATCAATAATATGGAGATCTACTCCAACGACAATAAGGTCTTTGCGCATGTAAATGTTTCGCTGGAGCTCAGGAACGAAAACAGGACGATCCTTGTTGCGCATCAGATAGACACAAAGCAGGACATCAAAAAATATGATATTACATTCTATGTCAAAACATCAGGTGAAATAATGAAAGAAGGAACTCAGGAATTTCTGATCAAGATCGTAGATTATTTTAAGAGCATAAAACAATGAGAATCTTATGAAAACACTATTTACACTTATAACAATTACAACGATTTTCATTACAGGCAGCATTATATACGCGCAGAACTATTCGACATGGCTCAGTCAGCCCCCGAAAGATCAGATTTTAAATGAAAGTTCTGATGATCAGCTTGCCTATGGAAGACTTTTTGTACCCGTTATGACAACGCCTGAATTGGAACCGGAACTGAAAATATACAACAGCACAGATAAAACAGTTGTCGGTGAATTCCGCGCCGGAAAAAGTATTTTCCTTAAACCCGGAAAATACACTCTTCTGTTCGGTTCTTCCGACGACCCGATAGATATGGTCCAAAAACATTTTACGATTTTCGAACACCAGACAACAATCATCGAGCCTGACTGGTCGGGTCTCATAGTCAGCGTGATAGATGAGAACAGGGAATTCGTCCGTTACGGCTATGAGATCATGCATATCGAGACTGGAATATCGGCAGGATTGAGATATAGTAAGGAAGAAAGCAGTTTTAACGACATAAATTCGACATGGATACTTCCTCCGGGTAAATATAAAATTGTCAAACAGGGGGAAACATTTAATTCAATAATAAATTTTACGACTTTCGAATTGAATCCCGGTGAACTGAAAGAAATGACGATCGTTATAAATGACATACAGAATTTTATAGGCGCAGGCGAGATAGGTCTTCTGGAGAGTTATGACAGGAGCAAAAAATCATGGCGCAACATTTTGAATATGAAGGGTTCAATTATTGTTTACAGCCATAACAAGGACAACGAAGATGAAAATACTACTGATATTATTTCCCGCGGAACAGTTGATAACAAATTTATTTATGATAAAAAACCCTACTATTTGAATTTCCGTCAAATCCTTACGGAAGAATTAACCAAAACTGACGCTCTTGAAGGTATTAGAATGAGTTTTGACGAGTTATCGTTTAAAAATACTGCGATTTACTATTTTACTGATGTTTTCGGGTTTTACGGCGATATAAATCTGGATACAAAAATATTTCCTAACAACTACTATGATATTGACGGTGATATAGTAAAGATCGACAGATCAGGAGACAGCCTGCTGATAACCGGAGAAGATAAATTCAAGCTGTCAGGTTCTTTCACTCCCATTAATACTGAAGAAAGTGCCGGTCTTAATTTTACTTTTATTAAGTCATCCGCATCGGAACTGTATTTAAGGGCAGGATTCGGATTTAAACAAAATTTTAATGACAATGTCTATGTGCTTTCATCAGATTCTCTTTATACATTCACGGAACAAAAAGATGTTTATTCAAACGGATTGGTATTTACAGCCGGCGCTGATTTTAACTTTACGAACAACATCACATACATTTCACTTGCAAACCTGTTCTATAATCTTGACAAAAACGGTAATTATAATCTCAAATGGGAAAATGATCTCATATTTAAAATTTTTAAATATTTGTCTTTGGATTATAGCTTCGACCTGACTTATGATTATAAAAAGGATTCATCAAATTATCTCATCTATGATAACAGACTTGCCCTTGAATTTTCTTATTATATTAACCGGTAACCCCGATAATGTTCATTAAAAACGACAATACAATAATTTTTGAAGAAGATTTCTATAATCCTCAGATTACAGAGTTAACAATCAAGATAAATGAGCTTAAAAATTCTCAGCCTGACAATGTGATCCTTGATTTTAGTAAAACACTTAATTTTGATACCCTTGCAATAGCCACATTTCTGCATTTGGAAAAAGATAAAAGATTAACCGTTATCTTTTCTGAAGAAATAAAAAAAGACCTTCAGGAATTTAAAAACAATATATCCTTTGACGAAAAAAGCGCACACGATACGACCGGATTTGAATCTCTGGTATTAATGGTGAACGATTTCTTTTTTCAGCTCAAATATTTTATTGTTCTTTCAGCTGATGTGTTCTACTATTCATTTAAATCAGTATTCAGCTCTGAAGGCAGAAAAAAAGGTTCAGTTTATCAGCAGATCTTTCTGATGGGTAACAATGCCGTCCCTATAGTCGGACTGCTTTCATTTCTGATCGGATTGATATTGTCTCTGCAGTCAGCTGCCCAGTTAAGACAGTTCGGCGCCAATATTTACCTTGTGGATCTTATCGTGCTCGGAATGATTACTGAAATGGGACCTATGATCACGGCAGTTATCGTTGCCGGAAGATCGGGATCGGCGATAGCCGCGGAAATTTCCACAATGAAAATTACAGAAGAACTTGACGCTCTGCAGGTCATGGCTTTAAATCCTTTAAAATATGTCGTGGCTCCAAAAATGCTTGCTATGACTATTAGTCTTCCGATACTTACAATACTGGCGAATCTCATCGGTATTTTCGGCGGTTTTATAATTGCGGTTTTATACCTCGATCTCAGCCCCGACATATTCTTTAACAGGGCTGTAGGTGTTATGACCATCTCAATCTGGAGACAAAGTGTTCTTAAAAGCATTCTTTTCAGCTGGCTTATAGTTCTGATCGGAGCTCATTTCGGATTTAATGTAAAAGGCGGAGCCGAAGGTGTCGGCAAAGCTACAACATCATCAGTGGTAGCCTCAATTTTCGCCGTGATCATGACTGATGCGATATTAAGTATATTTTTCTATTTTGAGTTTTAAATTATGAAAGAAGAAAATGTTATAGAGATTAAAGATCTCACCGCGAAATATGATGACAGGATCATTCTCGATAATATATCGCTGAATATAAAACGGGGTGAAATATTCGTGATCCTCGGAAGTAGCGGCGGCGGTAAAACCACTCTTCTGAAGCATATAATCGGATTACTCAGGCCTGTTGAAGGAGAAATTAAGATCTTCGGTAAAAATATCCTTACGATGGAAATTGAAGAATTTGAGGAAATATTAAAAAAGATCGGCATGTTATTTCAGGGCGGAGCATTACTCAATTCAATGGAAGTCTGGGAGAATGTGGCTATGCCGCTCGAACAGCATACTAAACTTCCTGCGGCTACGATAAAAAATATTGTGAAGCAGAAATTATCTTTAGTTAACCTTAGACACGCATACAGACTCTTTCCTTCGGAACTGTCTGGAGGTATGAAAAAAAGAGTAGCTTTGGCAAGGGCCATTGCCATGGATCCGGAAATACTGTTTTTTGATGAACCCTCAGCCGGTCTGGATCCTATTACAGCCGCGGAACTCGATGATCTGATCCTGGAACTAAAAAGAAAGTTGGGGATTACACTCGTAATTGTAACACACGAGCTTGAATCAATTAAAAGAATAGCAGACAGGATAATTTATCTCCAGAAAGGCAAAAATATTTTCTGCGGTACTCTCGACGAAGCTAAGAAAGCCGGAAACGAAGAAATAAACAGATTCTTCGGATGGTCGGAAAAGAAAAAAAACAATCCCTCGGAAATTACCTGATTTCATCGCTTTCGCTCCTTGACTTTTCTCTGCATTTAGATTATATTTGTTACCCTTGTATCAAAGCTATAAATTAAAATTCGGAGTTTGGCATAATGACGGTAAGGTCTAAAAAATATCAGAATGAACCGATTGAACAAGTTGATCTTGATGAGATCAACGAAACCGAAAATGAAGCTATAACAGAAGATAATATTTCCGATGATGAACCTAATACCGAAGATGATGATGTTAAAGATCCGATAGCTGATGACCTTAAAGAAAAAATAAAGAAACTGGAGCAGGAAGCTTACGATTACAGAGATAGACTGGTTCGAAAAGCCGCTGAATTTGAAAATTATAAAAAAAGAACTTCTGATGAATTCATCAGGCTAATCGATACTGCGAATGAGGATCTGATGCTGAAGCTGATACCGGTTGTGGACGATATCGAAAGATTTCAGAAGAATTACAATGAGGATATCAGATCGGAAGACCTTAAAAAAGGTGTTGATATGATCTTCGATAAGCTTAGCGGCGTACTTCTGAGTTCAGGTCTGGAAACAATCACCGCGATCAATACAGATTTTGATCCTGATTTTCATGACGCTTTAATGATGGTTGAAAAAGAAGGAGTAAGTCACAACAAGATAGTTGATGTGTATGAAAAGGGTTACAAGTTAAAAAACAAAGTCATAAGGCACGCAAAAGTCATTGTATCAAAATAAAAAAGTGAAATGTTATGAATAAAAAAGATTACTATGAGATCCTGGGCGTTGATAAAAACGCGACCAAAGAGGACATTAAGAAAGCTTACAAAAAATTAGCTTTAAAATATCATCCCGACAGAAATAAAGGCGAAAAAGAATCCGAAGAGAAATTTAAAGAAGTTGGCGAAGCCTATTCCGTTTTATCAGACGATAACAAAAGAGCAAAATACGACAGATTCGGAGTGGAAGGTTTAAGAGGCGGTGAAGGCAGCGGCGGATTTGATTTTGGCGGATTTGATTTTGGTGACGCGGAATCTATATTCGAGCAGTTTTTCGGAAGCGGATTCGGAGGTTCTGGAAGAGGAAGAAGATCATCTTCATCAACACGAAGAGGAAACGATCTCCAGATTTCGATTAAGCTTACTCTTGAGGAAATCGCAAAAGAAACAACTAAAAAAATCAAAATAAACAAATATGTAAAATGCACTAACTGCAACGGTTCGGGTGCAAAAAACATCTCGTCAGTTTCCAAATGTTCAACTTGCGGCGGCACGGGTGAGATAAGAACCGTCCAAAGATCAATTTTAGGCCAGTTTGTCAATGTTTCACCTTGCCACGCCTGTGACGGACTTGGTGAAGTCATTTTGGAAAAATGTCCTTTATGCGGCGGAGACGGCAGGATAAGAGAAGAAAAAACAGTCGGCGTAACTATTCCCGCAGGCGTCAGCGAAGGACAGTATCTTACGGTCTCAGGTGAAGGAAATGTCGGTAAAAGAGGCGGACAACCCGGCGATCTGATCGTAATTATTCAGGAAAAAGAACATAAATATTTTAACCGCGACAGAGAAAACCTTTACTATGATCTTCAGCTAAGCGTATCCCAAGCAGCTTTGGGAACAGAAATCGAGGTTCCGATAATTGACGGCAAGGTTAAATTAAAAATTCCTTCAGGTACCCAGCCCGGAAAAAAATTGATGCTTAAAGACAAAGGATTGCCAGTTTTAAACGGATACGGACATGGCGATCTCATAATAAAAATCAGCATTTGGATACCGACAAAATTATCAAGAAGATCTAAAGAACTTTTCGAAGAGCTTGAATCTCTGGACGATGTTAAACCGAAAGGAACTGAAAAAGGTTTTTTCGAGAAAATTAAAGATAAATTTTTTGAATGATGAATAGAATTGAGGCAGCTAATAAAACTGATGAAATTTACAAAAGAACCTATCACGGTTCACTTGTTCTTCTGACACTTCTTTTTATAATCTTTTTATTTAAAACTTCATTCTGCTCCGGCACTCAAAATGATTTTATTTTTGACGAAGACAGTATCCGCCAATCAGATGTTTTGGAAATTAAACACGAAGAAAAACCTGATGATATGACGGCAGCGGCCCCTCCGTTTTCGAAAAAGCGTTCTCAAAAAAATATAATAAATGATTTGACTGTAAACAAAAAACTTGTTAATATAAACACTGCTTCGGTTGATGAACTGACCGGGCTTAAAGGTATAGGTAAAGTTACTGCCGGCAGGATTGTAAAATACCGAAATGAATTCGGTAATTTCAGTTCAACGGAGGATCTTATGAAAGTAAAAGGAATTGGAAAAAACAAATATACCGCGATCAAAGAAGAAATAATCTTAAAATAATTATGGAGTAAACAATGCGTTTAACATCAAAAAAAGGCGGAATAATTCTAAGAATCCTTGCAGTTTTAGCTCTTATTCTCCTTATTCTGTCCATTGAAGTTCCAAAAAAATCTTGGGAAGAACAAGCCGAGAGAAGAGATCTTGCGCGCACCAGAATGATTGAAATGTCCGACTGCGAAGTTGTTTATATGCAGGAAACAGGTTCGTTCGACAAAGATCTAAAGAAAGTTTTCGATTTTGCATACAAATACGACTCTTTAAAAGTCGGTGTGCCTGAAATAGAAATCGAAATTCTTGATATTG
>Ga0066600_10000440_pt1 | contig 15270 bp, 9 predicted proteins | sample Lowcelwee11metaG_FD_59486 | JGI IMG/M metagenome (GOLD analysis project Ga0066600, IMG submission 59486) | Freshwater pond sediment microbial communities from the University of Edinburgh, under environmental carbon perturbations - Low... | ecosystem: Environmental > Aquatic > Freshwater > Pond >... | reverse complement strand
GTGCTGGGCATGAGCCAGTACGCCGACGGCGGAAAGATGGTGTCGAAGCCCTACGCGGCGTCCGGCCAGTACATCAAGCGCATGTCGAATCACTGTGCGGGCTGCCGCTTCGACCCGGGCGAGGCGCTCGGCCCGAAGGCCTGCCCGTTCACCACGCTGTACTGGGATTTCCTCGACCGCCACGCGGCGCGCTTCCGCGACCACCCGCGCGCCGGCATGCAGTGGCGCAACCTCGACCGGTTGGCGCCCGAGCGCATCCAGGCGATCCGCGAACGCGCCGCCGCGCTGCGCGCGACGCTGGCGAAGAGTGCATCTTCTGCCGCAGGCGAACCGTAGTCCTCTGTTTCACGCACAGAGCAGGCTTCAGCCATGAATGATCCAACCCGGACTTGTCTGATCACCGGCGCCAGCGGCGGCGTCGCCACCGCACTGGCCGGGATCCTGCGCGCCGAAGGCTGGCGGCTTGCGCTGGTGGGCCGCGACGGCGCCCGCATCGCGGCGGCCGACGGCGATCTCGCGATCGAAGCGGACGTGTCCACCGAAGCCGGCGCGCGCGCCGCGCTGGATACCGCCAAGGCCTCGTTCGGCGCGGCGCCCGATGCGGTGGTGAACTGCGCCGGCGCGGTGCTGATCGCGCCCATCGCCCGCACCAGCGAACAGCAGTATCGCGACTGCCTGTCGGCCAACCTCGACAGCGCCTTCTTCGTCGCCAAGGCCTACACCATGGCGCTGCAGTCGGAAAAGCGCGGCGGTGCGCTGGTGTTCTTCAGTTCGGTCGCGGCCGGCGTGGGCGTGAACAATCACGCCGCCATCGCGATGGCCAAGGGCGGCGTGGAAGCGCTGACCCGTTCGCTGGCCGCGGATTTTTCGGCGCTGGGCCTGCGCGTGAACGCGATCGCGCCCGGTCTGATGGAAACGGCGGCCACCGCCCGGTTCGTGTCCAGCGAACTGGCGCGCAAGGCGGTTTCCGCGCAGTATCCGCTGGGACGCCACGGCGAGGCCGCCGATGCCGCCGGACTCGCGGCGTTCCTGATATCGCAGCGTGCCGCATGGATCAGCGGGCAGGTCATCGCCGTGGACGGCGGCTTCCTTGGCGTACGACCTCCAGTGAAGGTGAGTTGATGGCGAACGCGATCGTCTGGTTCCGCAACGACCTGCGCCTGGCCGATAACCCGGCGCTGCAGGCCGCGCTGGACGCGGGTTTCGCGCCGATCCCGGTCTACATCCATGCGCCGGAAGAAGAAGGCGCCTGGGCGCCGGGGGCCGCCGCCGAGGCATGGCGGCATCGCTCGCTGGCGGCGCTGGATGCCGATCTACGCAAACGCGGCTCGCGGCTGCGGATCTTCCATTCGCCGACCCAGCAGACCCTGCAGACCCTCGCCGCCGCCTGCGATGCCGAAGCCGTGTTCTGGAACCGCCGCTACGAACCGGCCATCGAGAAACGCGACACCGCGGTCAAATCCGCGCTGAAGCACCAGGGCCTGCGCGCCGAAAGCCACAACGGCGCGCTGCTGCTCGAACCCTGGCAGGTCGCGACCAAGCAGGGCGGGCCTTACAAGGTCTTCACCCCGTTCTGGCGCGCGGCCAGCGCGATCCTGCATCTGCCGATGCTGCACGACGCGCCGACCGCGCTGCCGGCGGTCGACGACGGCCCGCAGGGTTTGCCGCTGGATGCTTTGAAACTGTCGCCGACGCCTCGCTGGGATACCGGCTTCTGGGACCACTGGCAGCCCGGCGAAGCCGGCGCGCGCGCCACGCTGGATGTGTTCGCCGAGGGCGCGCTGCGCGATTACCGCAGCGAACGCGACCGTCCCGACCACGCCGGCACCTCGCGGCTGTCGCCGCATCTGCACTTCGGCGAGATCGCACCCTGGCGCATCGCCACCGTGCTGTTGTCGCTGCGCACGCCGCGGCTGGCCGAAGAAATCGACGGCTACCTGCGGCAACTGGGCTGGCGCGAGTTCGCCCACCATCTGCTGCATCACTTCCCGTACACGACCGAGCAGAACCTCAACCCGCGTTTCGCCGATTTCCCCTGGGCGAAGGTCAGCCCGTTCATGCGCGACGCCTGGCGTCACGGCCGCACCGGCGTGCCGATCGTCGATGCCGGCATGCGCGAGCTGTGGCAGACCGGCTGGATGCACAACCGCGTGCGCATGATCGTCGGCAGCTACCTCTGCAAACACATGCGCTATCACTGGCGCGAAGGCGCGCGCTGGTTCTGGGACACCCTGGTCGATGCCGATCTCGCCAACAACACCCTCGGCTGGCAGTGGATCGGCGGTACCGGCGCCGATGCCGCCCCGTATTTCCGCGTCTTCAATCCGGTGACCCAGGCCGAGAAATTCGACCCCGACGGCGCCTACATCGCGCGCTGGGTGCCGGAACTGGCGAAGCTGCCACCGAAACTGCGCTTCGCGCCGTGGACCGATCCGCTGACGCTCGCGCGCTACGCGCCGGACTACCCGCGACAACCCATCGTCGATCTCGCCCGTGGGCGACTCGCGGCATTGGATGCGTATCGAAGGATCGGCGGCGACGGCGAGTGAGCGCCGTTCGGGTCCATCGCCGCTCGCGTTGACCGCGGCAGCCCCGCGTGATTCACTCGCGACGACCCGGGGAGAGCACCATGGCAGAACAGAAGTCCGCTGCATCCAAGCCGCCTGCATCGAAGCGCCCGCGCCGCGAATCGATGTCGCGCGTCGACACCGCATGGCTGCGGATGGAGCGGCCGACCAACCCGATGATGATCACCGGCGTGCTGATGTTCGATGAGCCGATCACGCTGGCGCGGCTGAAGAAGGTCATCGAGAAACGCTTCCTCGACTATTCGCGCTTCCGCATGAAACCGGTCGAAACCCCCGGCGGCATGGCCTGGCAGACCGACGACGATTTCGATCTCGATTGGCACGTGCGGCTTTCCGCGCTGCCCGGACGCGCCGACCAGAAGGCGCTGGAACGCTTCGTCAGCGCGCTCGCCTCCAGCCCGCTCGACAAGACGAAGCCGCTCTGGCAATTCCATCTGGTCGAGAAATATCACGGCGGGTCGGCGCTGGTCTCTCGCATCCACCACAGCTACGCCGACGGTATCGCCCTGGTGCAGGTGCTGCTGTCGCTCACCGATACCGCCCGCGAGCCCGGCAAGGGCGCGGATCTCGGCCAGGCCTGGCTGAAGCAGGATGGCGCCAAGGTTGCGCGCCGCGTCGGCGCGGTGGAGCGCTACACCAAGCTCGGCACCAAAATGCTCGAAAAGGGCATGGACATGTATCGCGACCCGACGCTCGCCGGCGTGCTGGCCAAAGAGGGCGGCGATATCGCCCGCGAACTGGTGCACGCGTTGGCGCTGCCCGACGATCCACCGTCGCTGCTGCGCGGCAAGCTCGGCGTGAGCAAGCGCGTGGCCTGGGCGCCTCCGCTGGATCTGGAAGAGGTCAAGGCCGTGGGCCGCGCCTGCGGCTGCACGGTCAACGATGTGCTGATGGCCACCGCTGCCGGCGCGCTGCGCCACTACATGATCGAGCGCGGCGAACACGTCCAGGGCATGACCCTGCGCGCCACCGTGCCGGTCAACCTCCGTCCGCTGGAGCACGCGCGTAAGCTCGGCAACCATTTCGGTCTGGTGTTCCTCGACCTGCCTGTCGGGATCTGCAATCCGATCCGCCGGCTGGAGCACGTCGCCGAGTGCATGAATCAGCTGAAGAGTTCACGGCAGGCCATTGTTGCGTATGGGCTTCTGGCTGCGCTGGGCATGGCGCCGGCGGCCGTGCAGGAGATCGCGCTCGAACTCTTCAGCCGCAAGGCCACCGCAGTCGCCACCAATGTGCCCGGCCCGCAGCAGCCGCTGTATCTGGCCGGCGGCAAGATCAAGGAAATGATGTTCTGGGTGCCGCAGACCGGCACCATCGGCATCGGCCTGTCGATCCTCAGCTACAACGGCAAGGTCCACTTCGGCCTGATCGCCGACGGCAAACTCGTGCCCGATCCCGACGCGGTGATCCGGCGCTTCGGCGGCGAATTCGAGAAGCTGCTCTACCTCACCCTGATGGGGCGCTGGGAAGATCCGCTGGATTCGGTCGCGGCCGAGGCGTTGCTGGACTGATCTGTATTTGACGGCTGACTGCTTTATAGGTCGCGCCTTTGGCGCACCTTTCCTTCCGAGCGCCATCAAGACCGGTGCGCCAAAGGCGCACCCTATGAAAGGCAATCGCCACTCGGTATTCAGAAGGCCTCATGGCCATCCGGAATTCGAACGACGGCACGGCGATTCCGCATTCCGCACGACGCCCCGCGCAAATCGCCCAGGCAGCCCGCTGTTCAGCTTCCCGCGCCTAAGGTGACTCCGCTTACCGGCGCCCAAGCCGATCAACAGGAGTCTCCGATGCACAAGTCGTCCCACGCCCCGATCGCTCTCGCCATTGCCGCCAGCCTGTTCCTCAGCAGCTGCGCCACTTACACCGGGCAGACCAATGCTCCCGACGACCCCAACCGTACCCAGCGCGGCGCCCTGATCGGCGCGGCCGTCGGCGCGGTGGCCGGTCTGCTCAGCGGCGACGACGCCACCGAACGTCGCCAGCGGGCTTTGGTCGGCGCAGGCGTCGGTGCCGTAGCCGGTGGCGCCGTCGGCGTCTACCAGGACCGACAGGAAGCCGACCTCCGCCGCCGCACCGCCGGCACCGGCATCGACGTGACCCGCGAAGGCGACGTCATCAAGCTCAACCTGCCGGACGGCGTGACCTTCGATTTCGGCAAGGCCAACCTCAAGCCGCAGTTCTATCCGGCCCTGGACCAAGTCGCCGCGACCATGGCCGAATACAACCAGACCATCGTCGAGATCAGCGGTCACACCGACAGCGTCGGCAGCGACGAAGCCAACCAGCGTCTGTCCGAACAGCGCGCCGGTTCGGTCTCCAACTATCTCGCCGGCAAGGGTCTGGTGCGCGAGCGCTTCGAAGTGGTGGGCATGGGCGAACGCTATCCGGTCGCCAGCAACGACACCGATTCCGGCCGCGCCGTGAACCGTCGCGTCGAGATCCGCGTGGTCCCGCTGACCCAGGGCGGCTGATTTCGATCCCCGGATACTGCATGACATCGTCAATCGCGGGCTGCCTCAGGGCGGCCCGTTTTTTTTGTCTGCGGTATGGGCGCCGAACCACGCAAGCCCGGATTCCGCATTGCGGCCCATCGCGGGCGCCGAACCGGTCACAGCGATGCCGCCTTGGCGTGTCCAATCCTGTAACGCCGGCATTCCGCCGGCATTTCGATGTTCATGCACGGCCGTTGCGGTCTCGCCAAGGAAGAACCACTTCGATGCCGTCGATCGCGGCGGAGCAGATTTCGCGGGTGTTGATGCTCTGGTAGTCGGCGCTGGTGAGGGGGCTACGAGGTGCGGGTTTCGACGCCCGTCAGCACCGCGTGGTGCATCGCGAAGCCCTTGAGCTGGCGGTCCAGCGCGGGGATGACTTCGCGGATCGCGGCGATGGCCTCGTCGGGCAGGGCCGTGGGGAGAGGCCGCGCTGGCGCACGTCGGGCGTTCCCACTGGCGCTGGAAAGCGATGCCGGCGGGCAGGGCCGCCGGTGTAGCCGGCCGGACCGATGCCCGCGACCAGTCCGGCGTTCGCATTGCGAGCGTCTCAGCCGCTATCCTTCTACCCGCGCATCGCCCGGGGAGAGGGTGTCTGATGGGTCGGAAAGGTGTAAGTCGGCATGCATTCCAGCGGCATGAGCCGCTTATCCCTCGCTTCGCGCCGCCTTTGCCATGGCGACGGGGAAAAGGAAAGCCGCATGCAAACTCCGTCCGATATCCGGATTCACGACCGCGGCGCGCCATGCACAGCGGAACTTGCTTGGGCTAGGCTAAGCCGCCTGACCGGCGGTCCCGCAGCCTGTCGCCACAACTGGGCGAAGCGCCTGCACCGTGCAGGCACGACACTTCACAATTCAAAGGAATCGCCTTGAGCCACGCATCCACCGCATCCACAAACGATCCCGTCGCGAGCGCACGCGGCCAGCGGCTCTTGTTCCTGGCGACTATTTGCACAGGCTCGTTGCTGCTGTTCCTGGTGCAGCCGATGATCGCGCGCATGGTGCTGCCCCGACTTGGCGGCACGCCGGCGGTGTGGAACTCCGCCATGTTGGTGTATCAGGCCTTATTGCTCGGCGGTTACGCCTACGCGCATTGGTTGAATCGTTTCGCGGCGAAGCGCCAGGCAACGATCCACATCGGCTTGTTCTGCCTCGCCGCGCTGATGCTTCCCATCGCGTTGAGCGATGCGCAGCCCGGTAGCGGCAGCAACCCTGTCCTGTGGGTACCCTGGCTGCTGTTGATTTCGATCGGCCCGCTTTTTTTCGTGATCTCGGCGCAAGCGCCGTTGATGCAGCGCTGGTTCGCGCTGTCCGGCGGCGGCGATCCTTACCCGTTGTATGCGGCATCCAATCTCGGTAGTTTCGCCGGCTTGCTCGCCTATCCGCTCGTGGTCGAACCGCTGATGAAAACCGGCGCGCAGAGTTGGCTGTGGTCGGCAGGCTATGTCGCGGTTGGGCTGCTGTCCCTGCTGTGCGCGTTACGCTTGCCGGGTAATGCGGCGGCGGCCTCCGCGCCGAGCGAAACCACCGCTGCCCCGGGCTGGCGCGTCACCTGGCGGTGGATCGCGCTCGCCGCGATCGCATCCGGGCTGATGCTGTCGACATCGTTGCATCTCACCACCGATGTCGCTGCGATGCCCTTGCTGTGGGTCATTCCCCTGGGTCTGTATCTGCTCAGCTTCTCGGTGGCATTTGCGCAGAAAAGGGAATTCCCCGAGCTGATCGCCAGGCTGGCGCCGTTCCTGCTCATATTCGCGGGATTCACCGCGTTCCTGGGCAATGTGAGTTCGCCATTCAGCATCGCGTTTCTGGTTGTCGGCAATCTGTTCGTGATGGCCTGCGCCTTGCACTCGCGCATGTTCGATCTGCGGCCGGCGCCCGAGCATTTGACGCGATTCTATCTGGCGATGTCGATCGGCGGCGTCATCGGCGGTTTGTTCTGCGCGCTGCTGGCGCCGCTGATCTTCGACTGGACCTACGAGCATCCCATCCTGTTGATCGCCTCGGCATTGGTGGTGGGCGACCGGGCGCTGTTCCGTCGTGCCGAAAACTTCTGGGAGCGTCACCGGCGCTCGATCGCGATTCCGCTGATCATCTTGACGGCGGGATTTTCGCTGTCGGTGGTCGCCTCTGGCGATCTGTTCGGACTGCCGTATGTCGTGCGGGTGTCGATCGGGATAGCCGTCGCGCTGCTGTGCGCTTTTTCCTGCGGTAACCGCATGGTCTTCGCCGGCATGCTCATGGCCACCATGTTGAGCATGAACGGCTGGAAAACCCTGCAGCAGACATGGACCGAAGGCAGCATGACCCGCAGTTACTTCGGCATTTATTCGGTCAAGCCCGTCGACGGCAACGCCATCGCGCTGTTCCATGGCACGACCATGCACGGCGCGCAATCGCGCGAGCCTTCGATCCGGCTCGTGCCGTCGACCTATTACAGTTCCGGCTCCGGCATCGGTCTGGCGATGTCCGCAGTAACGGACCTGTTCGGCGAGAATGCGCGGATCGGGGTCATGGGGCTCGGCGCGGGCGCTTTGTCTTGTTATTCGAAACCCGGACAGCGCTGGAAATACTACGAAATCGATCCGGTGGTTGAATCCATCGCCCGCGATACGCGTTACTTCACTTTCATTTCCAGCTGCAGGCCGGATGTAGAGGTGGTGATCGGCGACGCCCGCCTCACCATCGCATCCGAGCCGCCCCACAGCGCGGATATGTTGGTCGTGGATGCGTTCACTTCGGATGCGATCCCGATCCATTTGCTGACCGAGGAAGCGTTCGAAGCGTATCGTCGTCATCTTGCTCCGAATGGATTGCTGGTGATCCATATTTCCAACCGTTTTCTCGACCTGAAGCCGGTGCTGTCGGCGGCCGCGGAATCGGGCTGGACAGCGCGTCTGCGCGAATCCAGAGGACCTCGCCACGACGACAAAGGCGTGAGGTTTTCGTCGTCCGACTGGGTGGTGATGTCGCCCGACCCCAAAACGATTGCAGCGGTTGAAAACGCTACGGGGCCGGCGTACTGGACCGCGCTGCCGAAAACGCCGGGCTTCGAGCGCTGGACGGACACCTACAGCTCGCTGCTGCCCTTGATCATCGCCCGGCATTCGAAAAAGGCGGATTGACGTCGGTATTCGAATCCTGCATGGCCGCGGTCCATCGATGCGAATCGTTGCGCAACGCCATGGGGCAACGCTGAACACGTCCACCCCGGGCGTGTTCAGCGGCCGCCGGTTCGGCGCATGCCCGACCGGCTCACGCCCGATCCATCAGGCGTAACCGATCGGGTGCGATGAATTCGCGGGCGGCGCATCCATGCATCCCGGCAACGCCGACTCGACCAGCATCGCCATAAAAACGACTACGGCCGGCGCATCAATCCGCGGTCATCGCCAACGCCAGCGCCTGCGCCACTTCGATGCCGTCGATCGCGGCGGAATAGATGCCGCCGGCATAACTCGCACCTTCGCCTGCCGGGTACAAGCCGCGGGTGTTGATGCTCTGGTAGTCCGCGCCGCGGGTGATGCGGATCGGCGACGAGGTGCGCGTTTCGACGCCCGTCAGCACCGCATCGTGCATGGCGAAGCCCTTGAGCTGGCGGTCCAGCGCGGGGATGGCTTCGCGGATCGCGGCGATGGCGTAGTCGGGCAGGGCGGTGGACAGGTCGCCCAGGCGTACGCCGGGCGTGTACGAGGGCTGCACGTCGCCGAAATCCTTCGAGGGGCGGGCGCGCACGAAATCGCCGACCAGTTGGCCGGGCGCCCAGTAATCGCCGCCGCCCAGCGCGTACGCCTGGCGTTCCCAATGGCGCTGGAAGGCGATGCCGGCGAGCGGGCCGCCGGGATAATCGGCCGGGCTGATGCCGACCACCAGACCGGCGTTGGCGTTGCGTTCGTTGCGCGAGTACTGGCTCATGCCGTTGGTGACGACCTGGCCGGGCTCCGACGTGGCCGCGACCACGGTGCCGCCCGGGCACATGCAGAAGCTGTAGACGCCGCGCCCGTTGCGGGCATGGTGGACGAGGCGATAGTCGGCCGCGCCCAGCAGCGGATGCCCGGCGAACGGGCCGAAGCGCGCGTTGTCGATCATCGACTGCGGGTGTTCGATGCGGAAGCCGATCGAGAACGGTTTGGCTTCGATGTGCACGCCGCGCGCGTGCAGCATCTCGAAGGTGTCGCGGGCGCTGTGGCCGATCGCCAGCACCACATGTTCGCAAGGCAACTCCTCGCCATCCTTCAGTACCAGCCCTTGCATGTGGCCGTCGACGATGCGCACGTCCTCGACCCGTGCGCCGAAGCGGATCTCGCCGCCCAGCGATTCGATGGTCGCGCGCATCTTCTCGATCATGCTCACCAGCCGGAAGGTGCCGATGTGCGGCTTGCTGACGTAGAGGATTTCTTCCGGCGCGCCGGCCAGCACGAATTCCTCCAGCACCTTGCGGCCGTAGTAGTGCGGATCCTTGATCTGGCTCCACAGCTTGCCGTCCGAGAACGTGCCGGCGCCGCCTTCGCCGAACTGCACATTGGATTCCGGATCCAGCACCGCCTGGCGCCAAAGGCCGAAGGTGTCGCGGGTGCGCTCGCGTACCGCCTTGCCGCGCTCCAGCACGATCGGCCGGAAGCCCATCTGCGCCAGGATCAGCGCCGCGAACAGGCCGCAGGGACCGAAACCGATCACCACCGGCCGGGATTTGAGCGTGACCGGCGCACGGGTCACGAAGCGATAGCGCATGTCCGGGCTGGGCGAGACGTAGGCGATCCCGCGCCCGGCCACGGCCGCAGCGGCGGCTTCGCGCAGTTCGACATCGACCGTATAGATCAGCAGGATCGCGCTGCGCTTGCGCGCGTCGTAGCTGCGCTTGTGGACCGTGAACCCCACGAGATCGTCGTCTTCGATGCCCAGACGTTGCACGATCGCCGCCCGCAAGGCCTCCTCGGGGTGGTCCAGCGGCAGTTTGAGTTCGGTCAGGCGCAGCATTCGGCGATTCGGGGCGGATAAAGCCGCAATGCTCGTTGAGGTCGGGGGTCGGGCGCAAGCGCGCTCGCCGTGTTCGGGCTGTCGAGGAGGTTTGCCTGTCGAGGAGCTTGTGCCTGTCGAGGAGCTTGTGCCTGTCGAGGAGCTTGTGCCTGTCGAGGAGCATCTGCCCCCGCCTACAATGGCCGACCGCACGACGACCCGGATGCTTCCCGATGGCGACAACCCCGACCGCATCCGCGTCGGCCGATGCGAACTCGACCGACGTGATCGTCATCGGCGGCGGCGCCGCAGGCCTCATGTGTGCGCGGGTCGCGGGCCAGCGCGGGCGCCGAGTGCGCGTGATCGAGCATGCGAACCGCTGCGGCAAGAAGATCCTGATGTCCGGCGGCGGTCGCTGCAATTTCACCAACACCGGCACCACTGCGGCCAATTTCATCTCCGCCAATCCGCATTTCTGCAAATCGGCGCTGGCGCGCTACACGCCGCAGCATTTCATCGAGATGGTCGAGCGTCACGGCATCGCCTACCACGAGAAGGAGCTGGGACAGCTGTTCTGCGACGACTCCTCGAAGCAGATCGTGAAGATGCTGCTGGACGAATGCGCCGACGCCGGCGTGCGCATCGATACCGGATGCAGCGTGCAGAACGTGCAGCGCACCGACGAGGGCTTCCGGGTGCGGACCACGCTGGGCGAGTTGCGCGCGCCGTCGCTGGTGATCGCGACCGGCGGCCTGTCGATCCCGAGCATGGGCGCGACCGGCTTCGGTTACGAGCTTGCGCGCCAGTTCGGCCACACCGTTCTGCCGACGCGCGCAGGGCTGGTGCCGCTTACGCTTACCGGTAAGCATCAGGACCATCTTGCCGATCTCAGCGGCGTCGCGCTGCCGGTCACCGCGCACTGCAACGGTCGCGAGTTCAGCAATTTCATGCTGATCACCCATCGCGGCGTGAGCGGCCCGTCGATCCTGCAGATCTCGTCGTACTGGAACGTCGGCGACGCGCTGCATCTGGATCTGCTGCCGCAGGACGATGCTTTCGAGGCGCTCGAGCGACTGCGCGCCAAGCGACCCGCGGCTGAACTGCGCACCATGCTGGGCGAACTGTTTCCAAAACGTTTCGCGGAGCGTTTGTGCGAGGTCTGGTTCCAGAGCCGTCCGATGAAACAGTTCAACGATCCGGAACTGCGCGCGATCGCCGGACAACTGCAGCGCTGGCCGCTGATCGCCAGCGGCACCGAAGGCTATCGCACCGCGGAAGTGACGTTGGGTGGCGTCGACACCGATGATCTCTCGTCCTCGACCATGCAGTCGAAGCATGTGCCCGGGCTGTACTTCATCGGCGAAGTCGTCGACGTCACCGGCTGGCTCGGCGGCTACAACTTCCAGTGGGCGTGGGCGTCGGGGCATGCGGCTGGGCGCATGGTATAGGCCGCGAGGGAACGGAAGAAGCCGCAGCCTCGAGGGTGCGATGCCGGCTGAAGAGCCGCTGCGTTACGGTAAGCCCTGCAGGATCCTGTTCGGGGATGCATTCATCTTTCGATCCTCTCTGGCCTGATGCTCCTGGCTGGAGATCACGCTTCGTCGTTCCGCATCGAGTGTCGACGCTGTCCCGTGTTTCTTCCCGGGTTTCGAGATCTGGAATCTTTATGCTCAAGAAGCGTTGTTGGATCCAATATTGGAATAGGCGTCTCTTTTCCCGCTCGACGATGTGCGGAGAAAGTGAATATTCCTGTGATGTCGCTCTTCCAGAATCTGCAGCAATGTCGCAGCTCATGAGACGCGAGGTTGTCAATGTCGCAATGACGTTGAATGCGTGTTCGCGAACGTAAAGTCAAGGAAATCGATCCTGATTCGCCTGCGAAAAAATTTCGCTGCAGCCGATGATGATGTTGTTTTGCGGCGGATCAACGATCCGTGCGGAGTTAACTGCGAGTTCATACACATCTGCATCCATACCTATATGATCGGCCGCGAAAAGTTCATGATCGACTCGTCATCGACGACTGCAAGCGAACGATGCAAGATGCAACGCGAGCAGAATGGATGCAATTTTTCTGCTTTCGCTTCTATGGTTCGTCGATCAGTAACAATCGCGATGTATTCATGTATGCGTTTCGTTGTATCGAGTAGTGGGCAAGACGCGCGGGATGCGCGGAATTCCACTGCTTTCCGTTCGTATCGTCTTGCGTCAGCCATCATTGCGACGGCCTGCGGATGCGAATCCATATTCTGACGGTGACTTCAACGAGTCATCTGTTGAAGAGCAGCCGGTTGAGCTCGACAGGACTATTTCATGGAAGAAAGAAGCGCTGCAGTGTCGCCCATGGGCGCAGAGATCACTTCTGCGAACCGTCCTCCCGTTTCGAGGGTCAGAGTCGTGTTCGCGTGGCTCTGGTTGAGCGAAGCGGCATTCGACCTGGGCTCCGCCCTGATCAGCTTCGCGATCGGGGTGTGGATTTTTTCGTTTACGGGGTCCGTGCAGGACTATTCGGTTTCGGTACTTCTGGCGGCGCTCGCGTCCATGCTGGTGATGCCTGTCGCCGGTACGTTGGCTGATCGCTACAACCGCCGGCGGGTCGTAGCCGGGTGCGATCTGGCGGCCATTGTCGTAACGGTTTCGGTCGTCCTGTTTCTTTCGATTCGCCCGCCTGATGTGGGTGTGCTGTATGCCTACAGCGCGCTGGCCGCCGCGATCGCTTCGATGCGTCGTCCTGCGATCCGCGTGGTGATCAGTGCCATCGTGCCGAAGCATCGTTATACCCAGGTCAGCGGGCTGGGCGGAATCTCCCGTTCGACGGTACAGATCGCCGCGCCGATCGCGTCTGCGTTCCTGCTGCAGTCGTTCGGCATGCAGATGGTAGTGGTCACGCATCTCGCACTGATCCTGGGCGGGGCATTGCTGGCGTATGCCGCGATGACGCGGGCCGCCCGCCGCCTCGGCGCCGAACATCCGTTGCCGGCGGATGGATCGTTCCTGCTTTCGGCGCGCGCCAGTTTTTCGGGCGCGTTGGATTTCCTCAGGAGCACGCCGTTGATGGGCGTACTGATCGGGTATGGCGCCTTCGTGCAGTGTCTGCTGGTTCTGGCAACGGTGATGCTGACGCCGATGGTGCTGTCGACGCATTCTGCCGAGGTCCTCGGCGCGATCATGTCGATCGGCGTCGTCGGTGCGCTGTCCGGTTCGGTGATGGCGGCAAGCCAGGTGATCCGCAAGCACCTCGTGTTGTGGATGTTGCTGTCCGATACCGTCCAGTCTGCGGCCATTCTTCTCGCGGGTGTGACCCAGTCCCCGGTGGTGTGGTCGTTTGCGGCCTTCGTCTGCCTGTTTTCCGGAAGCGCTTCGGTGGCGTGTTCCAGCGCGTTGTGGATGCGCAAGACGCCGTTGGCTCGACAGGGAAGCATCTTTTCCCTGCTCGCGGCTTCGAATCTGCTGGTCATGTGTCTGGTCTTGCTCGTCGGCGGCTATCTGGCGGATGCGGTGCTTGAACCTGCGCTTCTCCACGACGGCGCGTGGAGTGCAACGATCGGTAGCTGGTTCGGTACGGGCAAAGGGCGAGGGATCGGATTCCTGTTCTTCGTCGCCGGCCTGTGCGGCCTGGTTCTGAGCGCCGTGGCGCTGTCCAGCGCGAAGCTGCGGAAGCTGGAAACCCTTGTGGCGGAGCGCAGCGACTGAAGTCGTAGCGCCTCGGTGGATCATCCTGGAAGCGAACAGAAGTACAAGGAAAGTACATGGACAAGACTGTCGGTTGTCTCTACCCCCTGAGTTCGGCGCAGCACGCGGTCTGGCTCGATCAACGGCTCGCCCCCGATCTGCCTTGTTACAACATCGGGATCGTCGTGGAAGTCCGCGGCGCGCTCGATCTGGATCGTTTCGAGGCCGCTATCGCGGATACCGTCGAAAGCCACGATGCCTTGAAGATCGTTCTTGAGGAGCGAGGCGGCGAGTGCGTCCAGCGGTTCCCCGATCATCGCGAGGTCAGGTTGCAGCGCTTCGATTTCAGCGGCGAAGACGATGCGGAAGCACTCGCGTGGTCGCATATCGATCAGACGTTGTCCACGCCCTTCGGCGCCGAGGACGGGCAGCTGTGGTGGATGAGCTGGTTCCAGGTCGAGCCCGGACGAGGCTACTGGTTGTTGTGTTTCCATCATCTGGTTTCGGACGGATTTTCCGTTTCGCTGGTCGGCAATGCAGTGGTGCGCGCCTACAACAAGCACATGCGGAATGCGACGGATTCAGCGGGCTTCGAAGAGGTCTGCTCGTATCGGGAATTCCTGGCGCACGACGCTGAGTATGTCGGGTCGAAGCGTTTTCTGAAGGACCGGAATTTCTGGTTCGAACGGTTCGCAGCGCAGCCGGAGCCGGTGTTCGACGCTCCACGCGCCGCATCCATCGGATCGCGGAGAAAATGCGGGCAGATCGTGTGGCAGATGGATCGCGCTGTCTATGCGCGTATCGAAACGATGTCGGCCGAGCAAGGCGTTTCCAGCACGCATTTTCTGCTGGCCTTGCTTGCCGTCCATTTCTCGCGCTGGTGCGGTTGGCGGAGCGAGGTGGTGATCGGGATGCCGGTGCACAACCGTACCGGCGCCGTCCAGAGGCGCACGGTCGGCATGTTCTCGGGGATGATCCCGGTCGGAATTTCCGTTGAGCCGATGCATTCGTTCCTGCACACCATCCGCGGCGTGGCTGCCGAGGTGAAACGTTGCTATCGGCACCAGCGGTTCCCGCTTACGGAGATCCAGCGTCACCTGTTGACAGGCGTCAGCACTCGAAGCGGCATGTTCGATGTATCGCTGTCGATGGAGGAATTCGCAGGCGACCTGGCGTTCGCGGGCGATGTGATCACGACCAGCCACCCGTTGCATAACGGCTACGAAAGACAGCCGCTAGGCATCTACGTAAGAAACTACGAGAGCGCCAGGCCGGTCCACATCGAGTTCAACTTCGATCCGGACGTGCTCGATGCGGCGGCTGCAAATACGCATGTACGCCTGATCCAGCACCTGACGCGCGCGGTGATGGCTGCGCCGCAGACGGCGCTCTCCCAGCTGCCGTGGATGGATGAGACGCAGCAGGCGCTGATCACGAAGACTTTCAATGCGACCGATGCGGCGTTGTCGGGCTCTTCGCTGGTGCACCGCCGTGTGGAAGCGCAGGCGGCGTCGACGCCCGATGCCATCGCCGTGGAGTTCATGGGCGAGCGGCTGACGT
>Ga0066600_10000435_pt1 | contig 15374 bp, 11 predicted proteins | sample Lowcelwee11metaG_FD_59486 | JGI IMG/M metagenome (GOLD analysis project Ga0066600, IMG submission 59486) | Freshwater pond sediment microbial communities from the University of Edinburgh, under environmental carbon perturbations - Low... | ecosystem: Environmental > Aquatic > Freshwater > Pond... | reverse complement strand
AACAATAGCCGCAAAGAATCTTGCCACAGAAATGACAAATCACAATGTGAAGCAAAAAGACCTTCAGGGGGAACCTTCAATAACAGATGAACATGACCAGAACAATTCAAGCGTAAGAAGAATTCTCGCTGACAGAGGCATAAAACCGGAAGAACTCCCGCCTTCCGAAGACCTAAAAAAACTCGAAAGAAAAGTAAAATCCACCGATAAAAAAATGATCAAAGAGTGCGAACTCCCCAAAAAATCTAAGGGGGAGAAATGAAACTTGGTAAGATTGCTAAAATATACTCAGGTGGTACCCCTTCAAGAACTAATAAAAATTATTGGAACGGTTCTATTCCATGGATAAAGACTGCACAAGTGCAAAATTGTATAATTAAAAAATCTGATGTTGAGGAGTATATAACAGAAGAAGGTTTAAAAAATTCTTCAACAAAAATCATCCCGAAAGGTACTATTTTAATGGCTATGTACGGACAAGGGAAAACTAGAGGACAAGTAGCAATACTTAGTGTGGATTCTACGATTAATCAAGCTTGTGCCGCTATTGAACTTGATTCTACGGTTTACAAGGACTTTATTTACCAGCAATTACTTTATATGTATAAATCAATACGTAAACTCAGCAACACAGGTAGTCAAGAGAACCTGAGTGCAGATTTAATCAAACAAATTAATCTATTTCTGCCAACAATTCATGAGCAAAAAGCAATTGCTGATATTCTATCAACATGGGATTTGGCTATAGAAAAATTAGAAAAACTGATTGAACTAAAAGAAAAAAGATTCGATTACAACTTGAATGAACTTATTATTAATAAAGCGAAAAAAGAAAAATGGAAACAAGTAAAGCTACGTCAAATGTGCAATATACCAATAAAGCAAAAATTAGAAACAGTTGAAACTGAAAAATTACTCACTGTTAAACTTCATTGCCAAGGTATTGTAAGTAATGACAGAATCAAACCCGCTTTTACAGAAAAAGGTCGTCCTTATTATAGAAGATTTGCAGGTGAATTTCTGATAGGAAGGCAGAATTTTCATAACGGAGGATTTGGAATTGTTCCGCAACATTTAAATGGTTATATTGCTTCAAATGCTATAACAACATTAGAAATTGATGAAAGCTGTTTATTAAAAGATTTTCTATTGTATCAATTTTCAAGTTCTGATTACTATAAAAAGATAGGTCATATAATGGATGGTACAGGTCAAAAAGAATTGTCGGATAGACAAATATTAGACTTGAAACTGTTTTTACCTGAAATATCTCGACAGGAAGGCATTGTGATAATACTAAATTCATTTTTAAGCGAAATTAACTTATTAAGAAAATTCGCAGATAAGTACAAATCGCAAAAACAAGGGCTAATGCAGAAATTATTGACCGGTCAATGGAGAGTAAAAATATGAATAATTCGGAAATATTGATCTACCAATCAGGTGACGGGAATCTGAAAATTGATGTTCGTTTGGAAGACGAAACTGTCTGGTTGACTCAGAAGACGATGGCTGATCTTTTCAACAAAGACAAACGTACTATATCCGAGCATATCGGTAATATTTTTAAAGAAGGCGAATTGATTGAAAATTCAGTAGTCCGGAATTTCCGGACAACTGCTTCTGACGGAAAATCTTATGATACAAACTATTATAACTTAGATGTGATTATTTCAGTCGGGTACAGGGTGAAATCAAAACAGGGAACTCAATTCCGACAGTGGGCGACTCAGAGGCTGAAAGAATATATTGTTAAAGGTTTTGTTTTAAATGACGAGCGTTTTAAATCCGGCAATTCGATGAATTATTTTAATGAACTTCAGGAACGCATTCGTCAGATAAGACTTTCGGAAAGATTTTTTTATCAGAAGATCAGAGATATATATACTACGAGTAAAGATTATGATGCAAAAGATGAAAAAACAATCGAATTTTTTAAAGTGGTTCAGAATAAATTACTTTGGGCTGTAAGTCAGAATACAGCAGCAGAGCTTGTATATCGCCGTGCAGATGCCTCTTTACCATTGATGGGAATGAGTTCATTTGATAAAAAGGAAGTCGCGATAAGAAAGAATGATGTCAGCATCGCTAAAAATTATCTTACTGAAGATGAAATAAAACTGCTGGGTTTACTTATTGAGCAGTATCTTGCTTTTGCGGAGACAATGGCACAGCAGCATATTTTAATGTATATGAAAGACTGGATTGAAAGATTAGATATTATTTTACAGTTCAATGGCCGAGAACTTTTGGATCACGCAGGAAAAATCAGTCATGAAATGGCTTTGGAAAAAGCGGCTCTTGAATATGAGAATTATAAAGACAAGAAAAAACAGATAGAGTATGAAGATAGTATCAAAGAACTTGAGAGGGATATAAAGCAGTTAAAATCTAAGGATTAACTTATGAAGAATTTTCAATTTAATGAGAAGCATTTGTCGCAGATACCTGCGATTGAGCTGCTGATAAATCTGGGTTATGAGTATATTTCACCTTCGAGAGCTGTAGCTGAACGGCAGGGACGGTTGTCGAATGTTATTCTTGAGAATATTCTGCGGAATAAGCTTAAAGAGATTAATCGTATAAATTATAAGGGTGTTGAGTATCTTTTCAGCGAGGAGAATATTCAGTCTGCGGTGCAGAAGATCAAGAATGTTAAGTACGACGGTCTGCTTAGGACAAATGAGGCTGTTTACGATCTGCTGACGCTCGGTACCGCTCTGGAGCAGAATATTGACGGTGATCTAAAGAGTTTTGATCTTAATTATATTGACTGGAATAATCCTGAGAGGAATGTTTTTCATGTTACGGCCGAATACAAGGTTGAACGATCAAGGAGTGTGGATACTGCAAGGCCGGATCTTGTTCTTTTTGTGAACGGAATTCCGTTTTGTGTTATTGAATGCAAGTCACCGACCGAAGATATTGAACAGGCTGTTTCTCAGTCTGTCAGAAATCAGACCGAAGAGTTTATTCCGAAGCTGTTTGTTTATTCTCAGATGGTTTTGGCTATGACAAAAAATAAAGCTATGTATGCTACTGTCGGCACATCTGCTAAGTTCTGGGGAGTTTGGAAAGAACCTTTGATGAATGTTACGGAACCGGAATATAAGAAATTGCAGGAAATTATTAACCTGAAGATAGATGATGCGGTTTTAGCGCAATTGGCAACTGATTTTGAAACCCGTAAGGATATGCTGAATCAGGACAGGCTTGTTTCTGAGCAGGATAAGACTGTTTACGCATTATGCAGGCCTGAAAGACTGATAGAGTTAGCATGGAAATATATGGTTTTTGACGGCGGCATAAAAAAGATCGCCCGTTATCAGCAGTATTTCGTTATAAAATCTACCATTGAACGGATAAAGAAAACAGACGGGGACGGAAGAAGGATGGGCGGGATTATATGGCATACTCAGGGATCGGGGAAATCGCTTACGATGGTGATGCTTGCCAGAAATCTTGCCATGGATAAATCTTTGATAAATCCGAGGCTTGTCCTTGTAACGGATAGGGATGATCTTGATAAACAGCTTAAGAACACTTTTGTATCATGTCATCTTGAGCCTAAGAGAGCAACTTCGGGCAAGAATCTGGTTGATCTTGTCACAAAAAAAAGCGCAGGTATTATTACTACACTGATACACAAATTCGATAAAGCTATGGCTTACAAAAATCACAAGGATGATTCAGCCGATATCTTTGTTCTTGTTGATGAAAGCCACAGAACGCAATACGGTTCCTTTTCAGCTAAAATGCGGCAGATGTTCCCCAAGGCTTGCTACATAGGTTTTACAGGCACACCGTTATTGAAAAAAGAGAAAAACAGTTTTCAGAAATTCGGCGGATTGATCGAGCCGCATTACTCAATATCACAGGCCGTTGAAGATAAAGCTGTCGTGCCGCTTTTGTATGAAGGCAGGCTTGTCGAAATATTACAGAACAAAGAAGCAATTGATCTGTGGTTCGAAAGGCACACGCAGGGTTTAACGCCCGAGCAGAAAGCTGATCTCAAGCGGAAGTTTGCCAAAGCTGAAATGCTGAACGGGTCAGACAGTGTTGTTTATATGAGATCGTTTGATATCAGCGAACATTTTAGGGAGAACTGGAAAGGGACAGGTTTTAAAGCTCAATTAGTCGCATCATCTAAATTAACCGCCCTAAAATATAAAGAGTACCTTGACGAAATAGGAGAGGTCAGCTCGGAAATAATAATATCTCCTCCGGATAAAAGAGAAGGATACGAAGAGACGGACAACGAGCCCAAAGAAGAAGTTCAGAAATTCTGGATAAGAATGATGAAAAAGTACGGCAGCGAGGATGAGTATAACAAGCAGATAATAAATCAGTTTAAGTTCGGCGATGATCCCGAAATACTTATTGTAGTGGATAAATTACTGACAGGATTCGATGCAGAAAGAAATACGATTATGTATCTCTGCAAAAATATGAAAGACCATTCGCTTTTACAGGCGATTGCGAGAGTGAACAGGCTACATGAAGGCAAAGATTTCGGCTACATAATTGATTATGCAAATATTCTCGGAGAGCTGGACAAGGCTCTGACACATTACAGCGTTCTTGACGGTTTCGACGATGCTGATCTCGAAGGCACTCTTATTTCAATTCAGAAAGAAATCGAAAAATTACCTCAGAAATATTCAGATCTTTGGGATGTTTTCAAAACAGTAAAATATATTTACGATGAGGAAGCTTACGAAGTACATCTTGCGGATCAGGAAAAAAGAGACGAGTTTTATGAACGGCTGAGAGAATTCGGGAATTCACTTGCAATAGCTTTATCGTCAGACCGTTTCCTGAATGAAGTTGACGAAAGAACAATCACCCGCTACAAACAGGATTACAGAAAATTCATCAAACTTAGAGAATCCGTAAGAGAAAGATATGCTGAATCAATAGATTATAAAATGTATGAGCCGAAGATCAAGAAGCTGCTTGATACGCATATACAGGCAAATGAAGTCATTCAGCTTAATAAACCGGTCAATATATTCGATGAGACTGAATTCAAGATGGTAAAAGAAGAACAGGCTGTTTACGGAAAGACAACGGCTTCAAAGGCTGATTCAATAGCTCACGCCATAAAGAAGGTTACGACGGAGAAAATGGAAGATGATCCTGCTTTTTACGAAAAGTTCTCAAAACTAATTCAGGATGTAATTGATCTTTTCAGGTCACAAAAAATCTCAGAAAGCGAATATTTGAGGAAAGTTATTGAAATCAGGAATAAACTTGTCGGAAAAGTTCACGATGATGTACCTGAACAGCTGAAAGATAACGAAGAAGCTGCGGCATTTTACGGGGTTATTAAACCGCTATTCGGAAAAAATACCGATAAAGAAGAATACGAAGATTTAGTGACTTTAATTGCGCTTGAAATTCAAAGGGTTTTAAAAGTGCATAAGAAAGTTCATTTCTGGGATGACGAAGACGAGCTTAATCAAACTATCAACGAGATTGACGACTATCTTTTTGATTATGTGATAAAAGAAAAGGGAATCGGTCTAACAGTGGAACAAATGGATGGAATAATTGAAAAATCCTTACAGGTTGCAAGACACAGGAGCAGTCGTTGAGTTCTATCACTTACGGAAAGAAAATTATTGAATTTACTGTGATGTATGTCGCTCGCAAGACATTGGAAATGTCAGTCCATCCTGATTGCAGCATTACCGTTAAAGCGCCTTTAAACACGCCTTTGGAGGTTATAGAAAAACAGGTAAGGAAAAGAGCAAGATGGATATTAAAACAAAAGAATTATTTCGCGCAGTTTACTCCAAGAACTCCCGAAAGACAATTTATCCGCGGGGAATCCCATCTGTACCTCGGTAAAAATTATAGGCTGAAAATAATTAATGAATCGCCTAAGGGTGTAAAATTAAAATCAGGATACTTTTTCGTAAATTGCGGAGATGATAACAACCGGATAAATATTGAAAAACTTCTGACGGATTGGTACAGGCTAAAAGCTTATGAACAGTTCACCGAGATACTTGAAAGCCGCTGGATATCGAAATTTTCTTTGATTCAGGAAAAACCTAAAATTGTGGTCAAAAGAATGAAAACAAGATGGGGCAGTCTGTCAGACAATGGAATACTTACGCTCAATATTGATCTTATCAGAGCTCCAAAAGAATGTATTGATTATGTGGTCACACACGAATTATGTCATTTAAAGCACAGAGATCACGATACGAAATTTTATAAATTACTTGAATCAATCTTGCCCGAATGGGAAAAGATCAAACATAAGCTTGAATTAGCCTTGATGTGATTTTATAAGCAATATTCAATCGTTTCACCAAAGTATTTATCTGCAAAGTAAGTTCATATTTAAGTTTTTAGTCAAATTCTTTCGGCAGCGCTTTATAATTCTCGATCCATTTTTTTATGAAACCTATTTCTTGATCAAAGTATTCGTCGGTAATCCAGACACCACCCCAGTCATTGCATCCCTGAGTGTGCAGACCTAACAGCCAAATATGCCTGATTGGTACGAATACATATGCAGCTTTGAGTTCGTTCGGCGTTAATTTTCTTTCTTCGCTGTATCCTTTTAGAAATAAATTCCATAAACGGGTTCTTTTCGACTTATTCTTTTTACCCCAGTCTCTAAATGAAGCGCATGACCATAGAAAGACAGAAATATCATAAGCTCGCCAGCCGTAGCCGAAGCAGTCAAAATCAAAAACGGATAAATTATCGTTTTTATCGAAGTGAATATTCCCGCCATGAAAATCACCGTGACATATTCCATAGGCTGATTTATCTTTTGAAAGTAATTTGATGATCTCTTTTTTTAACTTTTGGGCGGTTTTTTCGAGATATTTATAATCCTCGATTCTTTTTGATAAAAATGGTTTTATATACTTCAGTGGTTCAACAAGCAAATGTTCAAGATCAATATGGAATCTGTTCAATGCTTCCAGTTTATCTGCTTGAGCATGTATCCGGGCTGCTGTCCGACCATATTTATAACTTCTTTTATTATCCAGCAGTTTGCTTTTCCCGACAGCCGATTCAAAAAGCACAGCGTATCTTGTTCCTTCCATTGCGTTAATTTCCATCATGTATTCGCCGTCAATATTTTTTACCGGAACTGCAACTGAGATTTTTTTATTCTTACCAAGATGATTTAATAATCTAATCTCAGAAATAACATCGTCTTTGCTTCGCCAGTTTTTCCTGTAAACTCTTAAATAGTATGTTTTTTGATCATTTTCGATTTTATATGTATCGTTCAGTCCGTGGTTGAAAAATCTGCAGGTATGATCCTTTTCAATATTATACTGTGAAAGGACCTTTTCTTTAATTGCTTCGCAGGATAAGATCGTTTTCTGAACAGGAAAATATTTTAACATGTCAAGCTCCGGTTATTTGATATACGAGAATATTACTCTTATTTAAGTTTTTTGTCAAATTCTTAATTAAGGAATGCTCTTATTTAAGTTTTTCGTGATTTTCTTAATTAAGGATGTTTGTTATTTAAGTTTTTTGCATTTTTCTTAATTAAGGAATTTGTTTATTTAAAATTTAAATCAATTCATTTACCACACAAACGGAATGATCCTTTTTCTTTGCATGGAATATTCCGAATAGCCTTCGATGCTGAAAAGCGTTTTTTCTTCAATGATTATTCTGGCGATGATGGCTGGGATAAGCAGCAGCAGGAATATACCGAGAGTATAATAATTGAAATAGAATATGGTTATTCCGACATGCGCGGTTATCATGCCTGTGTAAGCGGGATGGCGTATGTATTTGTATGGTCCCGTGTCAATTATTTTATGACCGTCAATTTTCCTTACGATGTGAGAATAATATTTCCCAAGAGTTTGTATCGCCCATATTCTGAAAATCCCTCCGGAAATAAATATTATAAAACCAGCGATATGGTAAAGATTAAGTTCATGCCATATTGATCCAACCCACAAGGCGGAAAGGATAGTCAGGCTCTGACTGAGTCCGTAGAATTCGCGGGTGCCTCGATCGGATATTTCGCTCTTTTGTTTTACATCGTTGCCGGATGCTTTCAATTCATAGATGATCCAAAGCAGATAGAGGCTGATGACGAATATATCTGGATTGAAATATGAATTGCTCCAATCATTATAATAAAGTACTTTCCGTAGCCCGATTATTATTATTCCGGTGATCAGTAATAACGGGAATATGTATGACAGGTACTTTTTCAATTATTTTCCTTAGAATAACTTCAAATATTCATCAAAGAGATAAATTATTTTTCTTTTTCCGCCGGTAATTTCCTTCAATCTTATTCCTTCAACTTCTTCATTGCTTCAATTCCGTACGGATTTTCTGGATTTAGCTTTAACGACATTTCATAATTCTTGATAGCTTCGTCCTTTTGCCCGTTCTTCATATAGGCTTCTCCAAGGGTGTCATAAACATTCCATGAATCAGGATAGTCCTGTACATTCTTGCTGAGTACTTTTATGGCATCCTGCAGCTTATTTTCCTTCATCAGGTCATATCCCAACGTATTTATCTCACCTTCAGTCACATTAAATTTTGTAATTTTTATAATATAGTCAGATTTTAATTCATCAATGGCTGCAATAGCTGATTCCACTCCTTTTTCATTGATTATTTTCATTAGCTCAATTCTGCCTGACTTTTGGGTCAATCCCTCATAAGTAATTGACGAATATGGCTTTATTGGAAACAGATCTGAAATTTTATATCCATGCTTTCCTTTCTTTAGTTCTTCAGCAAGATCGATCTTCAAAGGTTCTTCAAAAAAATGAAAATAGTACAGGTACATTATCTTATTTTTCAGGTCGCAGATATTTGAGTATAGCGTTGAATTCAAACCCATTGTTGTTCCCTGATGTGTTGCAGATAAAACTTTTTCCATGTTTTCAACATTCATATCTGAACTTGATGAGAGAATTTGATCAGCAATTTTATATCGGAGGCAAGGATAATCTTCTATTTTTTTATAATCCGATTGAACAAAATTAGTTGAGATCTGATATTTTCCTGTTCTTTTCAAGGCCTGAAGTTTTCCATCACCCCATTCTATAACAACCGAGTTACCAAAAGCATCTGCAATAGGAAATTTTGCCACAGACAGACCGTAAACATTATACTTTTTGAAAACCTCAATAGCTTCATCAACATTTTTACAGGTCTTCAGAATGAATTCCATTTCAGGTTCCAGCAAGTCCGGCTTGTTTTTATCCGGTTGATAATTCTTGACCGTACCCAGTGCATTACCATCAATGAAAAGACCCCGATCGTTCATTCCACCTTGAGTGTAAGCAAAAGTCGATTCGTATCCCAGGCAGACCCTGCCGTATTCTTTCTCAGTAGCTGGATAGTACCAGATGTAAGTGTTCAAATCATTGTAGTCTTCATTGTTGCCTGCCAAAATATTCTTGCCGTCATTAGTCATCGCAACACTGCAGGCGGATACTTCAGTAAATATTCCCAGTATCAATAGAAATATTGTTGTTGTAATAATTTTTATAAATTTCATTTCTACCCCATGTAATTATTTCTAGAATATTACTCTTATTTAAGTAAAAGAAGCTTTTTTGTTTGAATGTAACTGTCAGCCTGGATTCGATAGAAATAAATTCCGCCTGCTAATCCGCCGGCGTCGAAATTTACCGATTTATACCCGACATCCTGAATTTTATCAACAAGGACATAAACCTCACGGCCTTGAATGTCAAATACTTTAAGCGTAACATGACATCGGTTTGGTATCTGATAACTGATCGTTGTTAACGGATTGAAAGGATTAGGGTAATTCTGGTACATTTGAAAAGTTGAAGGTAACGGTTCTGAAATTGAGACATCAATAATTCCTTCGCCTTGAAGAATGATCTTTGAAACCGGTGTCACAGGATCGTTGCTTGTAATCTGTATCAAATCTGAATAAGCAATACTTTGCTGAGGATTGAATTTAACTTTGAATGATATTGTATCACCGGCACAAAGGATTTTCGGCAAAGACGGAACATCGGTAACCTGAAAAACAGGAACAGAGTTGTTTATTGAATATATTGTTAAACTGTCGGGGCCATAATTAAAAACAACAACTTCTGTCGTATCGCCAAATCCGCAATTTACTGTACTGAATTCTACTATCCCAGGTGAAGATATCTGTGTTCCGTTAAATGCTTGCCAATGTTTGATGAGGGATCCGGTAGCATGGAGCTCAGCATCTCTATATTTGTGTTTTGCTGTTGGGTATAGAGCTCCGTTTCCGATGCTGTTCCTGATTCCTTTTTGACGCATTATACTCAGAAACTGCATGTTTTGGTCATGATTAGTTACGATTTGATCTATATAATCCACCCCGCAGGATATATGAAAACGGATAGTGCGGATACTATCCAGTTTATCTGGACTTGCAGATGTCAGAATATTGCTTGCTGAATGAAGCAATGTATAAGGTATATTTTGAGGAGAATCAAATACATATTCTGTATTGTTATATGTCCATTGACAGTCATACGGACCCGGAAACCTGATATCATCAAGATCAAGCCACATGAGTGTTCCGTCATACGATCCAATAGAGCAAAAAAGTTCAGGATGTTTTAATGCAAGCATCGTCGAAGAATACCCCCCGAATGAAAATCCATCGATTCCCCGGTGATTACGATCAGGGATTGTGCGAAATTCTTTATCTACATAATTAATTAGCTCTACTATATAATCCTCGAATAGGCCAGTGCCTATTCCTTGTGAACCATAAGTTAAATCCGGTCTCAGCATATTAACACCCAATCCTGCGTATGGACCTCCATCACTTCCTGTATTAGGGCCGACAATGATTATGTTACCGATTAATTCCTCTTCAATTAAGTAATCAGCTACCTTTTTTAAATCAGCATAATATGAGGAGAACCATTCGTATTCATTATTCCGGAGAAAATAAACAGCAGGATAATGTGTAAAGTTATTGTCATACCCATACGGAAGATATATATTGAATTTTTTCTCAACACCAAGCGCTTTTGAAAAAAAAGTCCTCAGCTCCACTCTACTAAGCTGTACCTGACCGAAAACTGGACAAAAACAAAGTATGTTAAACAGAATATAAATATATAATATTTTAAATAGATTCCGCATGTCATTAACTCCTTTTTTTGCTGAGTTAATTTACTTGTCTTTATTAAATTCAATTTAAGACAGTTATCTCTATTTGTCAAGAAAAGAATAAAGTATTATGTTCAAACTTTTAATTAACTTCTGAGATTAAGTTCACTCAGTTTCTTCAGGAGTATTCAGTCCGAAAATATCAAACGGTTTTTCTTTGAAATTATTGTTGAATAAAATGACCGTAAGAATTATGTATGCGATAAACATGAATACGATAAGCAGCTGTACTTTGGATGTTTTTTGAATGTCCTGCTTTGTTTTTACATCGCAGACCTCGCCGGGGCAGTACTGCGCTTTTTCTTTGTAAAACCATGAATAAAATTTGCATCCGATGCAGATGCCGAAAGCTGATTCAAAGAACAGAAATATCAGGCAGATCAGGCAGATAATACCTGTGATCGGGCTGTATGCGTTTACAATATTCAAATGAATTAACATTATGCCGGCCAGTATTATGCCGATTATCCATGCAAATTTTTTCTGCGGAGCTCCGACAAACTCAGGTGTCTGATTTCTTACCATCAGACGGCACAATATCAGAGTCGGAGAGAATTTCGGATTTATAAAGACGCGGATCAGGATATCGGTGAGGAATATTACTACTGCATACTTCAGCAGTGTAAAATCCATTTTCATTCCTGCATTCATGATCGCAACGAACATAAGTACGAAAAGAATTCCTGCCGCCGCTCTTATTTCCCTTTCATTCAGAACAGGTACATTATATCCTTAATCATCTTCGCCGAATTTTATAAATTTAATCATAATGACCTCCATGATGGTAATTATTAATTTAGGTGAATATTTAACGCTTTTAAGCCTGATTGTTAAATCTTTTATGTTACAAAATATTTATAAATGAACTTTGAAATTGAGTTTAATATTTGTATATTAAAAAAATACGAGTTTAAAAAAAGAGGTCAAATATGAAAAAATTTACTGCACTGATTTTTATCATTATAACCTTAATGTATGCTCAGTTACCGAAAGCCGAAATATCAATTCCATGTGATAAAATGCAGGGTTTTTATTTTCAACCTGATGCGCAAGATAATGTGGGACATGTGACATATATGAAAATAAGCGATCGTCCTGCACTAGCGAGCGACCTTACTGTCATAAATCCGCTCTCTTATCCGCAGACAGTTTCCGTTGTGGGTGTGATGACGAGTATAGAATGGGCAGGAGGTGTTGCGGATCGGATCCAGATGTCGTTCCTCGTTTCGGTAACTAATAAACAAACCGTAGCTATGTTATTATCAGGTTCAATGCAAAATACCGAAGTTGAGTTCGATTTTAATGTTTACAAGTACGATCAGTTAGCAAAGACATATTTTAAAGCTTTTTATCCGGTTAACAATGCACATCTTCTCGGTTTGATAGAAAAAAACGGCAGCGATCTTAATATTTGGGTAAGCAATGTAGCTGATCCAGATATTTATCCTCCCAGGGTATATTTAATGACTATCGGAATTATACCGCAGGATATTACGCAGCAGTTATTATATGCAATTTCATCTACGCAGTCAATAGTTAAACAATGGGGTCAAGGTATCGCACCTGGAATACCGGTTCTGTCATCACCTTCAAACGGAAGCACAACAACAGACGCTACACCGACCTTCGACTGGAATGATGTAGCAACAGCTACTTCATATACTATACTCGTTGATAATAACTCCGACTTCAGTTCGCCTGAGATAAATCAGTCTCCGACTTTAAGCACATATTCGCCTGTCACCAATATGATATCAGGCACTTATTTCTGGAAAGTTAAAGCAAATAATTCGAGCGGATCCAGCGATTTTACAACATCATGGACAGTTACTCTGAATCCCCCGGCTCCGCTGCCGCCGGGAGGTATCATTATTGGACCATACGAACCCGGGATACTTTTAAGTTGGGATGATGTTCCGGGAGCAACCGGTTATGATATTTATTCATCGGATGATCCGTATGGAACATACACTTTTGAGGCGCATATCACGGTCAGCGAATACCTTATAAGTACTGATCTGCCGAGACGCTTTTATTATATAGTTTCAACCAATTAATCTTATCAGTAGCATCAATCGTTCCTGAATATCCACTTCACAATGGTACCGATCTTCGGAGCCTTGCCTGTCATAAGAATACCGATCCTGAAAATCCTTGCGGATGCCCAGATTGAAAAAAGGGTGAATATAATTACACCGAAAAGGCCTGTCCATGTCTGCCATGCGGGGATTTCATAAGGCGTACTTTGTCTTAAAAGCATAATCATGGGAGTAAAGGGCGGAATTAATGAAATTATAACCGAAAAACTGCTCAGAGGCTCTTTAACAACCATAATCCATATAGCCATAGGTATTATAAGCGGAAGCATTCCCGGAAATGCAAGGGTCTGAGCTTCCTTGGCTGTATTGCATGCTGATCCGAGGGCGGCCATTATAGCTCCCATCATCGTGATTAGTAAAATTACGTAAGCGAAAAACCAGGGCAGCAGATCGTATGGTATCATATCTTTCATGTCGAAATAGTTCATTGCGATTATCCCGCCCGTAACATAGATAAGCGCCGCAGAGACAGAAGCTCCCACACCTCCGAGGATCTTACCCATCATAAAATCGAATGTGGAACATGATCCGAGTATCACTTCGGCGACCTTCTGACTTTTTTCCTCCATGGTAGAATTAAGAAGAGGCTGAGCTCCGAGCATTGAAAGGATGAACATGATCATCATCATTATTATAGGCACGAGTATCGCTTCCTCTTCCGTGCTTTCTTTAGCTTTGGAATATTCTCCCGTTTCAGGATCAATAGTATAGAGGCCCATTCCGTCAACCGGTATCCACTGAAGAACTTCACTGACTTTTCCCGGATCTATACCCGCTTCCTTCATTCTCAACTCTCTCAATTTATTATTAAGCGGAGTTACAGCCCATCTTCTGACATCGTCGAGAGCAGCGCCTTCGGCGTAATATCTGACGATGTTGCCTGTATCATCAATACTGTCCTGAACAGCCTGCGGATGAAGAACATTTTTTCCGATCTCTATGAAAGAATATATCTCTTTATTCCTGATTTTTTCTGACATCTCAAATCTCTGTTTTTCCGGATCTTTATCGTCAGGCTCAACTATACGGAACAGGTATTGCGGCATTATTTTTTTCGGCTCTCTGTTATTTTCTGTTTCATAAATTTCATTTTTATTTCTTTCTTCTGCAGCAGAGATCATTGATGCTGCAACTATGCCTGATCTGTCGATTATCGCGATATTTTTATCTGTAGTATCAACGCTGTCGCCGAAGAATTTTACCACAATAAGCCCGGCGAACATAAATATCGGGACAATGATCATTGATATCAGAAAAGTTTTCGTTTTAACAGTGGCTTTATACTCCCGGACGGTAATGGTCATTATTTTATCCAGCATTTTTAACCTCCCCGTCATTTTCTGCAACCGGTTTTGCGATACGCACAAAGATATCATGCAGGGACGGTTTTGAAATCTCAAATTTATTGATCTTTGTTTTTGAGATTAAGCATTTAAGAATATCCTGAGGGTTACAGTTCTTGTCTATTCTGATCTCCTGAATGTGCCCGAAATCATTAATATTCTCGATACCGTTAATTTCATTCTGAACTTCCTTTAATACAGGCATCCCTCCTTCAGTTATGATCTTTATGATGTCGGTACCGTAATTATCTTTAATTGAATCCAATGTTCCGTCGAGAACTTTTTTCCCCTTATAGATCATAAATACATAATCGCACATTTTTTCGGCAATATCCATATCGTGTGTGCTGAATATTACGGTTTTTCCGCTTTCCTTCAAACCAAGAACGGCATCTTTCATTACATCCCTGTTCACAGGGTCAAGACCGGAGAAAGGCTCATCGAGGATGATCAGTTCAGGACTTGAGATCACTGACGCGATAAACTGGATCTTCTGGCTCATACCTTTACTCAGTGTCTCTACTTTTTCATCCCGCCAGTCGTAAAGATTGAGCTTCTTCAGCCAGCTGTCAGTCTCATTTGTCAAGTTTTTACCGTTTTTAAGCTTACCGAAAAAATAAAGTAATTCCCTAACCTTCATACTTTTATATAATCCCCGTTCTTCCGGGAGATACCCGATCCTGTCCTTGAATGACTGCCGGTATTTTTCCCCGAAAATATTTATCTCTCCGGAATCCTGATAAATGATGTTCATCAGCATTCTTAATGTAGTGGT
>Ga0066600_10000434_pt1 | contig 15380 bp, 14 predicted proteins | sample Lowcelwee11metaG_FD_59486 | JGI IMG/M metagenome (GOLD analysis project Ga0066600, IMG submission 59486) | Freshwater pond sediment microbial communities from the University of Edinburgh, under environmental carbon perturbations - Low... | ecosystem: Environmental > Aquatic > Freshwater > Pond... | reverse complement strand
TTTGAACTGCATGGTCTCAGCCTGTGTGCTGTCCTGCAGCAGGACGGAAAGCTGCCATTCCAGGTCTGCAAAGTCGATCTGCTGCTTCTGTGTTTTCAGTGCCTCATATCGCGCCAGCAATTCAACACCGCAGTGCAGCAATGCTTCGTTCAGACGATATGCCTGCTGTTCTTCCTGAATATCGCGCACTGCCTGTAGGCTATCCTGCAGTGCGGCCAGTGCGGCCATGAAGGCTGAATCATCCTGGTTCTTGGTGGATTTGAGCTTACGCGGTTCCCCAGCTTGAGTGAACATCAGTGGAAATACCATATCGAAGCGATTTTCCGCTGCAGACCCCATCCAGACGCGATCAAGCTCGGCCGCTTTTTCGAGTTGTGCCGCCGTACCGTTTTTACCGATCTGGAATGCGAATTCGGTCAGAGCGTCGTAGTTCTCGCTGAGGGTGCCCCACATGGGAACTGGGTCGACGTTCATGTTGACATCCAGATCGGCGCGCAGATCGGCCAGTGCAAACTCCAATGGCTTGGGCTGCCCTTGCGTATAGGATTTCCATTCGGAACGCTTGGCAAGGAAGCTGTCCAGCATTTTGCGGGTAAGGAACAGACCGTATTCGTTGAACAACCAGCGCATCTGATTGGCAACGTCCGAATCCGGGTTCTTGCGCAGGGAATCCAACAACTCTTCCCATGCCTCATCTTGGACGCAGCCTTCGCGATCCAGCAATGAGGTGCCCTGCACCACTTCAGCGTTGAGAGGAGCGCGCTGCAAGACCTGCATAAACCAGCCGTGGAAGGTGCTAATGGTGATGCCAGGCTGTGACAGCAAGACGGCGCCGTACAAGCCTCTGGCGCGCTTCATCTGGTCGCCAGTCATGCTGGGCAGGCCACGCTCGGCGAAGAACTTACGCACAGACGCGTCGTCACCCATCGCCAGTTCACGCAGCCAGAGTTGCAGACGAGCCTGCATCTCCTGCGCGGCCTTTCGGGTGAAGGTGATGGCGAGGATCTGGGAGGGTTTGGCGCCGTCCATCAACAGGCGGACGATACGGGAAACCAGCAGCCAGGTTTTGCCGCTGCCGGCGCAGGCCTCGACGACGACGCTGCGGGAGGGATCAAGTGCGATATGGTTGGCGTTGCTCATTCGGGAAGCTCCTTTGTTCTGACAGGAGCTATTTTCCGGATTTGATCAAGTTGCCGAAGCGGTATTTTGTAGTTCGGTGTTTTAAGGTGAGCTAAGTGGATAAATTCTGGGGTTTGGGGATTTGTGCGCGACTGTCAGTCACGAGTCCGTTGTCGACCACCAAATTTGCGCCGTTCCATGTGCGCGACTTAAAGGCATACGTCCTGCTTAAGAAATGGCAGCCTGATTCTCATTCACATCAAGCATTGCGCGAACTCTCTCGATTTCTTCGTCACTATGCGGCGTTCCGCCAGTATTGATATCGAGGTAGTACTGCAGCAGGTCTGCGCGAGTCTGGAAGTTATGCACTGCCACTTTGAATCTGTAGCGACGGATGTCGTATGAGGTACCGTCGAACTGGTCTGCAGTCCGGTCGAATGCGCGGATTTCACCGGCCACAAATCGACGGATGGCGGTCAGGCGTTGAAGCCCGTCGATGCAAACGACGCATTTTTGTAGATCGCTGTCGACACTGGACTCAATCTGATTCCAATCAGGCGCATTGAACTGGATGGTGAGTCCGGCAGATGAGATTGCCCCACGAAGCACGGCCTCGATCCAACGCTCTTGTTGCTCCTGAGTCCAAACATGGCCGCGCTGGAAGTCTGGGACAAGATCCAAGCTTGAGCCGTCAGCATAGCCAAGAAGGGCCTTCTCTACATAGGAGAAGCTATGGTCGACCTCGTAGCGTGCTCTCGGCAACGGCCGAATGATTTCATCAAGTAATATTGTCATTGCCCATCCCCTTTGATGTCTTGAATGTTGCGCATCTTACTGAACTGCGCGATTTCTCAAAACGATAATTTGGGTGGCTAAGCCAGAGACGGTCAGGACGCTTAAAGTGCAAACTCAGGATCATGGAGCGCCCGGAGATTGTTTTACTTTCGCTTCCCGGAAACCTCGCGCTTTGCCAAAAAGCTTTCGACATATTGCGGCATTCTGCCCGCTTCGATGCGGGCTAACTCCTGAGTTACCCATTTATCATTAATAGCCTGGCTTCGGACGATCTCCTCCCACACCCCGTTTGTATTGCGCTTCATAATTGACGCGTGCGCTAGCGTTACCCGTTTTTTTCTATTTAAAGATAAACCAGTGCTACGGTTAATCTGAGTTCCAGAGATTGACCACGCATCATAATTTTCCAAAAATCCCACTTCCTCAACCTCCAGAGTCGCCAACCAGCCCAACGCTCCTTCAATATCAATCACTACGCCAGGTGCAATCCCCAACTCTCTGGAAAGCACGGCCTTTGCCAATTCATCAAGTTCCGCTTTCAACGGAATTTGTGCCTTCTGCGTTTTCTCATCTCTCAACCCTGACTCGATAAAAGCCAGGGTCAACAACAGAAGCTCGTTCGATTTTTCCTTATATATTGCCTTTTCAGCTTCGTTCATCAATAAACTTGGGGCCATTTCAACAGTGTGTCGATTTTTCTGGATTGTTTTCATGTTCTGCTTTCTTCGTTCTCAAGAATTTGCGAAGTTGTCCAAGTTTTGGGGGGTAAGAACGAACTTCTTCACATACTACTGTTTCCACAGTAACCCACCGTGGCCGAGGTTTCGGATGCCCAATAATTTTCTCCCATCCAGGAGCGAGGTTCAATATTGCAGTTTCATTTTCCGCCCCTGCTTTTTCAAGAATTTCGATTAGCAAATTCGCATCACTCCAATTGCCAGATTGATCAATCGGATAATAATCACCATCTAAAACGTGACATAGTGACTCTGACTCATTTTTTATATCTATCTTTTGAAACCATTCCATTGCCTTTGTAATTGATTCTTCCTTGCCATAACCATCAAGGTAACTCCACGCAATTGCTGTTACTGCTTCTGTACTTTTCTCTTCTGAAGCTTTTTCTAAAAGCGGCCAAGCCTTATCGAACTCGCCTTTCTTCCAATATTGAAGACCTAGAATAATCTTTGCAGACAGCACAGAATCTCCAGCCTTTGTTAGTAGCGCCTCCCATTCCGCGCTATAGCATTGAACGATTTCTTCACAATCAACCAAAAGGTATAACCCATAGTCCCCAAACAGTTCAGCAGCTTTGCGTTTCTCAACAGTATCCAGCTTGATTTCGTCGTCTTCAATCTCATCGTGAAGAATTCCAAACAGTGCGGATTCCCAGTCCCGCTCAAGTGGGGTCAATTTAGCGACCGCAATAATTGTGGACAAGGATTCCTGATCCCCTTTGATAGCCAGCCTGATGCAATCAGAATTCACTCTTACGTGATCCACGTAAGCAGGCTGTTTCCCTGAGCTATTAGCGCACATGTGTTTAATTCCTCAATAGTGAAATCGTATGTCCAATTTAGAGGGTTCTAGCCAAAGAAGAAAGGAGGATTTGCTGTCAGATTTGACGGAATTGCTCCTTTACATGTTACTTACTCTTCATAACCGAAACGATATTGATGACAACGCCAAGAGTGCCCAGCAATATGATGCCGTATGCACTAATGCTGGGTGCCGATGCGGCGATCAAGTAAACGCCGTAGCAACCAAGTCCAAAATAGATCATTCCGCGAATTATGCACGCACGAGGATCATCACTTCGTATCCATTTCATCCTTCAATCTTCCCATCTATATTGTCTGTATGGAGCTTTAGAGCTCCAACCGAATGGAATGCCGCGTTTCCTATGGTGAATCGCAACCGTGACCAAAGCCGAGTGCTGCTGCAAACTGAGAAGAAATCCATCCCGTTTGCGATTCTGGCACATCCTCGCCAAACATGTAAAAAGCAGGACGACGAACCAATCCGCAGAAGGCCCTGCCGTTCTCTACCTCAAGCGCCGGGCACGGAGTTACGGCCGGCAGAATCCGAATGAATTCGAGACCGAGCTGACATACCTCCTGTTGACAACACCAGCCGCAACCATTGCACGGACTGCCATGCTCTGGTTTTTGAACCACAATCAGGCCCTCTGAAGGCTTCTTCTGCTCGCAACTTGGCATGATCACTTTTCCACGGTGATTAGATTCACCGGACGCAGTCTGGAAGCATCCGTCGTGAATAGAAACAGCTTCTGGTCGTACTCATCGGACAACGGAACTGCAAGATATCCGTCTGGCAGCAGTACCCCTTTTTCCGACTGCAGGTACGACAGGTAAGGAACTATGCCCTGCTGCTTCACGCGGTAAAGCGCGTAGGCGCCGTGGAATTCCTTGTTGCAGGTCACTTCCTTGCGCACCATGTCGCCTACATGGATCATTTCCCCATTGGAGTCGCACAGGCCTGTGGCTATTCTTGGGTTTGCATCACACATGGTCGTTCACCTTTCGCACCGCTTGCAGTAGCTCAATGACTGGCCTTCCGGCTGACGGTCCGACTCAAGAATCTGGCGACCGCACTTCGAGACAAGCATCCCGTTCTCAACCCGAACATACAAGTGGGCGGTCCCGGCTGAATTGCCGCTGTCGGTGTACCACCCTGTCCCAGCCGGCTGAGCCGGAGCGTCTGGTTTGCGTTTGGCTGGGGCGTCCTGATAGTCAGGAATCATTGCTTCACTCCTTTGCCTTGGCTGCTCATACTTTAATTACCACTGAGACTTCCGGCAAACCCCACGCATCTCGCAGTATTCGCAGGTTGCTTCAACACCATTCGCCGGAAGGCCTTCACCGGCGCGAACACGTTTCATCACCTGCACCAGGCGTTCTACATTGAGGTCAGCCAACAGCGACATGTCTTGCTTGGTTTCGACCGCCTTCACCTTGTTGCCGTCGATGCTTACGAATGCAGCATCCTGAGCATTGTTGGCGTAGGCATAACAGGGCAATTGTACGTCCTCACCCGGCTCGCGTAACTTATCGCGCAGCGCCTGATCGTTCTGGAGTTTGTAGTCGAATACGCGCTTTGCCGCGCCGTTCGTATCAACACGGTCAATACGGCCGCGAAGCATGACTCCATCCAACTGCAACTCAAAGGCGGTCTCGGATTCGGCATACGTCCAACCCTGTGCTTCGTTCTCTGTCTGCCATGCGATGTATGCGGGGATTGCGCCCAGCCAGCGAACCAGCCATGCACGCGCCTCGAAGTCATGGGATACCAGCTCTGCGAACACCTCCTCGCTGAGTTGGCGCAGCGCCGCTTCCATCTGGCCGACAGGCTGGCCGGTCACACGCGGATGACGGTCCTGGAAGCGACGCAGGATCCCGTGCACGAGCTCGCCGTAGTCACGCTTCTCCAGCCCTTCCTGAACTTCATCCAACTCATTCAGCCTGAGCACGTATCGAGCAAAATACTGGTACGGGCAGGCGACCAGGCTGTTGTAGCCACTGATGGACACGGAAGACGGCACGGCTCCTTTCTGCACGATCGGGCGAGGTTGAGCCATAGGGGCATCACCGGTAGCCAACTCGTTTTCAACATCCAGATAGGGTTGGAGGTTGGTATCAGCCAGATCCTCGCCGTATGCCAGCGCATGCAGGCCCCGCAGGATCTCCAGATATGGGCTCAGCAGGCATGTTTCGCCGTTATGATCGCTTTGCCATGTGACCAGCACGCAGTTGTTTAAGCTCAGCAGCCCGCACAGATCGTCGCGGATGCGCGCGGTATAGGCCTCGCGCGTGAGCAAGTTCAGACTGCCACGCACCGCGTCATTGAACCAGCGGGTACCGTCCATGCTGCCCGGCAGATGCTCGGCGTCGCAGCCCAGCAGTAGCACGGCCTCGAACGTCCGGCAGCGGGTGGCGGCCAGATGGGTCAGGCGCACAGTGCTTTCGATGCTGGAATCGTTGTAGGTCTCTTTGTCCAGCCGTTGAGCCAGCCAGCGGCGCCATTCCGAGATTGAATACGTCCCTTTATCCGAACCCAGCTCGGCGGCCCATGTATCCAGAGCCTTAAGCAGCTGCACGCCGGCGGCGTCACGCTGCAGGCCTACGTCAACGCTCAGTGATTGCAGGCTTTCACCCAATACCTTCAGCCACTCGGCCAAGGGACGACGCTTGCCCTGCCCCATGATGTCTGCCGCTTGGCGGAGCCGTTCGAACGGTTGGCGCAACGCCTCATTCTGCGCAACCAGGGCGGCGAAGTTATCCAGTCCGGACACGACGCTGCGCTTGCGGAGAACTTGTTCCAGCTTATGCACAACTGCCTTGCGTTCAGCTTGTGGCATGTCGGCGAAGATGTAGGGAGATTTCAGTAGGTCGAGCAGGTCATGATGATAGAAATCGCTCTGAAGCGCCGTCAGCCAGCGATCCAGCACGGTGCTGACAGACAGGGTCGCGAAGGTCCAGCCGGTCTCATCGGCCACCAACACCCCGACGCGTTCGAGCAGCGCGCGCAGGCGGCGGGCGACGAGGCGATCCTGAGCCACGATGGCGATCTCGCGCTTGCCTTGTTGCAGCCACAAGCGCACCTGCATGGCGGCAGCACGCGCTTCCTGTTCAAGGCTGGATGCGCCGAACAGACGCAGGCGGCCCGTCATGGATGGGATTCCTTTCGTTTCGGCCGCAATCTTGCGGAAATCCTGATCGACATCCCCGGAGAGCGCCGCGCGCAGGAAACGGACGTGCGGATCTTCCAGCGTCTCGGTACGCAGGTCGTATACCGTCACGGCGGCCTTCTCTGCGTACTCTTCCAGAAACCCCTGTTCCATCAGGTTCCAGTCAGATGTGCGCAGCACAAAGAGCGGCTTGGTGGCTTTGTCGGCGATCTTGGCGAGGCGCTGCTGGTAGGAGCGCGCGGCATCCACCTCTTTGCCATCCAGCATGGCGTGCCACAGTTCAAACACCAAGCGTGCCTCAAGGTGCAAGGTGCTATTTTGGCGAGCTTGATACGATTGCTCGACTGCAGCGGCGAATTCATCGGCGTTGCGCGGTAAATCATCGAGCGACTGAGTGAGTTCGTCGAACAGGGCCAGCAGTTCCTGAGTCAGGCTCCACAGGTCGGTATGCTCGAACCATTGCTTGTCGCGGAGCAGCTGGTACAGCATGGCGCTGCGCTGGCTGTCCGAGACGAGGGTGGCATCGATCCCGACCTTTTGAGCCCAGTCATTCAGGGTGGTCATTGTTGGCAACGACAGATCGCCGGCGGTGGCCGCGCGCTCCAGTGCCTGCGTCAGCTCGGTCGCTACGTGGCTGTTGGGGACAATGACGGCGATGCCGCTGAGGTCGTTCAGTTGTGCTGCCGGGGAAGCCATGATGCGTAGTGCGACCCGGTCGATGAACGACATTGCTCGCTTGGGTGCCCGAGCTTGGGATGGTTTGTTTTCAATCAGGGTGGTGTGCATTTCTGGCTCCGTTTATCTATGCCTGACATTTTCCAGATTTGACCAATCTGCCGAAGCGGTATTTTGCATATAGCGCGTTTTGGCCATGCCGAAAGAGGACTGGTTGATTTGTGCGGGGATGAAAGTCGTTTGTCGATGGTCAGAAGAGCGATAACTGGGCCTGATCCTCGCTGCGAACCTGATCCTGTCCGGCGTGATCACTCGGCAATGTTGGTGATTCGAGCTCCACATCATCAGCAATTGATAACTCGTGAAGCTTGCCTTTGTGTTTCCAGAAAAGCGTCCCTTGGTTGCTGCCCAGGGTTGAATGGCCGCGATACACGGAAACAGGATGACCGTTGAGCGAAAACCACTCGGGCGATTTTCCTCTGTACCACTGAGAACGCCACCCGAGCTTGCGTTCTTCAACATCAAACTCCTTGGCTTCTCCCATCGACAGGGGGTGTGTAGTAGGCAGACCCATGATGAATTCAACCTGATTGACACACACCATGCGCTGCCCCATATAGGACAGGATCAAGCCAGTCAGGTCGCCGCGATCGCGCAGGCCTGCATTGATGGCGGTTTCGTCGTGATAGATCGTAGTGGTCTCACCCTTGTACAAGGATGCTGGAAGCAGCCTGTACCCGCTGGCGTAGGGTTGATGGCTTTTCCCGTATTGTCCATGTGCGCTGCCGCAAATCATGAACAGTCCTCCTTGGAAGGGAACTGCGCGCGCGGTGACGGGTTTGTCGCCCTTCTGCTCTGTCAGGCGTCCGCACATATTGGCGTCGGCGATCGACAACCAGCGTTCGGCTGGGACGGTAAAGGTTTCGGTGTTGGTCTTTGGCATAGAACTCTCCAGTAATGGATCTCTTGAGATCTAGCATTCTCCGGATTCATTCGATTTGCCAAAGCGGAAAATAAAAAGGCCATACCTCCAGCATCTGTGAGGTATGGCCTTTTTGGTTGCCATTTGCATATTACAGAACAGTTGATCGCCTGGTCCGACATCATGATCACCCATACCGGTTTTGCTGCGCAGTCTAAGTCACAAGGCTCAACAAAAGCTGCCCAAGACAATTTCCATAGGCAACAAAAAACCGCCTTGCGGCGGTTCTTCATGCAGGTTTGTGGTCGCTCTAGCTGTGCGCCCGAACATTGAGGTAAGGATCAAAGATCCAACATTGCTCGGGTAGGTGTGAATATTCTATGCTTTCTGTTTTTTTTTGCAAACCCTTTTTATCATTTTGTACACGCTACCTCGGCTTTGAACTTCTCGCCGATGTTGATAGCGGCGTTCTCATCAGCGTGCATAGTGTGCCCGCAGTCCGCGAATGCACAATGATACCGGCTTACTGTGGTGTCCTTGGAGCGCTTATCTGCTGGCGCGCGGCGCATGTTGTTCCGAAGCACGCTGCGCAATTCTTCGACTGTGTAGTTCCCAGGTGTCAGCGGCTGTTCCATCGATGGACGCTTGCCTGCGTGACGACGCTTATCAACATCTTCCTTGGTTTCCTTTGTGCGTTCGTACAGTTTGAGTTCCATCCCGTTCACTTTTGCTTTACCGCCGACAACCGCAATTTTGTCCTTGTCTTTCATTTCAGACAGCAGCTCGATTGGATTTCGCCCGCAGCATGAGCAGCGTTGGCTGGTTCCCTTCCCGCTCACGCCACGCCCTGGCGACAGGATAATTGGCTTGCTGTCCTTGGCTAATTTCAGGAATGGATGTTCCCAGCCTTCTCCGCCCAGCCAAAATTGCACACGCGCTGTTTTGTGGGCATCCGTGGAAGACCAGATGTACCGGTTCACCACCGCCTCATAAACCGATTTGACTTGCTTATTGAGCTTGTCCGGCACCATGTACTCAATCACCGGGAATGCGCTGTAGAAGGCGCAGATACGATTTATGTTGTGGCACACGGCGCCGATCGTATTCTCACGCAGTTCGGACAAGTTCACATTGAACTTAGTCTGAAACTTTTGACGTTCGTTGGGTCGATTCTCGTAATGCTGTGTGCGACGCATCAGATTGACTATGTCCTTCACCGGGCGATAGCCGCTTTCCAGCTTCTCCAGCGTTCTTGCGTCAAACACCGAGTACCCTAGCCCGCGCTCACCCAGATCGATCGCCACGAACCGGTCGAAAAGCATGCTTTCGTCTTTTTCAGTCGCTGTGATGCGCTCTGTGACAGGCAGAGACAGGGTGATGCGCGGCAATCCTCGCGCCAAGTCCGCCTTGAAGTCGTCATTCGTCTTCTGCTCGTACGGGATCTCGATGATGATGCAAGCGCGGCCGATGTCAGCCAGCCCGATGAGTGATTTGTCGAGCACAGACTTATACGACGGTGCGCCCACCAGTCGATATCCGGAGTTCTTGCGAAGCTTGCTGATTTCGCCTTTGGTGACAACGCGGCCATCGACTTGCGTGCCGTCAAGCTCTGGGTCGTAGAACCAGTCGTGCGGAGACTGCTGCATGAATTCTCCCAACACTTCCGGAGCTCCCTTCTCGACCTCATTCACCATTTCAGCTGGTTTGGATGAGCTCACCAAACGTGCCGCAATACCGATGCCAGTCTCAGCATGCAGATATTGCTTAGGGATGTTCCAAACCTTGTCTTTCGGGGCGTAGATCAACTTTGTATCTTCTCCAATACCGAATCGCATCTTGATCACGAAATTGGTGCGCAGGATTTTGAACGTCAGGCCTTTGAGTACGGACGTGTAAAGATTGAATGCGCGTTGAAGCACGTCCGGTGTGACGGATGGTTTCGACAACTGCATCCCCATTGCAACTGGAATTTCCACTTCAATATCCGGCTTAGCCAGCGAGGACGGATAATCCATCTTGGGGATACCGGACAAGTGTAATTGGATCGCCGTCCGTTCGAGCAGAAGCGCATCTTCGAGCAGGTTTTTGTCCTTTGACGCGAAAAGCTTTGATGCTAGCTGTTCCAACAGCTCCAGCCAGTCTGTCTTGAGCAACACAGCGGCATCCATCCGGTACTGCCCGTGACGTGCCCGGTCGAACGGTGAGCGGTAGATTGCACCCTTCTGATTGAAGATGAAGGTATTCAGATGAGCCCTGTTTTCGAAGACCCCTGTATCCAGCACTGCCGCACAAAACTTTTGCTTAGTCTGTTCAGAGCAGTTTTGCACCGCGCGGCCAATTCGGTGTAGCACTGCGCGCCTAGCTTGCAGGTGCGCTCGATCAGGAACGGCGACATTGATTTTGGACAGATGCTCCAGCTCCCTTGCTTCAAGAATGGCATAAACATCGACCTTGCTACCCTTGCTTGCGACGTACCCGATGATCTGCTCGTACTTGGCGCGCATCTTTTTGCGCACATCGGTAAACGTAGCGTTCAGTGTCTCGATCTCTTTATTGACATCCGGCAGCCCGCCAGAAATGGACACCAGCTTTGGCACCGGCTTGCACCATTTTGGAATGGAAAATTTACTGGAAACCAACTCCTCCAACCTATCCTGGTCTTTCCCGGCGATCAGGATTGACCGTTCGTAACGTTCTTTTATCGTATTCAAAGCGCCAGCAAGGCTGCTTAATAGTGCCGAGAAATGCTCGAACCTAACTGTTGCCGCATCAATATCTCCCTCGGACTGGCCAAGAAGCACGTTGATCGACTGCGCGGCAGCTTCTGCATTACTGTATACCGCTGCAATCAACTCTTTGAGTTCTGCCGGCGTCATGTCGATACCAGACATCAATGATGGGTTCTCGTACACAGCATCCGGTAATTCGAATCCTTGCTCTATCTCTGCAATCGAGGTTTTGAGCAGCAACAGGCGACTACCGTAGTTTGAGATCCACGAGTCGATCTTGCCGCCGAAGTTGGGGCGGAAGGTGGAATAGTTCTTCACGCCGAAGATGCTGATTTCTGGCACGGCCAGAGCCGCATCCTGGACTGCCTGGATAGATGGTTTTGCGTGTGATGGGATGTCCAGTTCAGACATAATAGTATCGAGCGGTGTTGACCGGAAGTATTCCAACCCCTTTCCGAATAGCCACGACAGAGCTGTAACATTTGGTGTTGTGGCGTGTATTTGCACGAACTTTGAGATGCCGGAGTCGAGCTTGCCCTCATATCTGGACGCGCAACGCGCGAACACAGCTGGTGCAAGGTTGATGCATTCCTGCTGCGGGTAGTCTGTCCAGGCGATAGTTGCATATTCTGGGAGTGTGGGGCCGTATTTCTCAGCCATACTCTTCAACGTCGGCAGTTTCAGCCCTTCACTCTTCATGAAGTCGTCCAAAACCTGCATTGACTGGCGCACATCTTCGTTTGCTGCTTTCCATGAATCAAAAGCGTCCGCCAAAGCTGCTCCCATGCGCAGGAAGAATTCTTTTTGTTCCGCTGGTGTTTTATCCGAGATTGATGCGCCAACGAGCAACACATGGCATTCGTTGGCGACGTTCTCCGGCGTGAAGTCCACACTCTTGGTTCCGCCGCCTTTTTTTGAAACTACCCGAGGCGCCTTGGTAAAGCGCTCGAACAGCTTGCTTGGAACGAACCACGGCCACTCCCTGCCTGCTTGCGAGCAGAAACTGGCATTCCATTCTGGATCTTGAAAGATCGACTGCTGGCGGAAGATAGTTGCCGTGCCTGCGGTCGGGAAGAAGCGGAAGCCTGCAAGATGAAGTTTGGCCCAGTAATCGAACAGAGTTCCTTCACGCGTACCCTCGATTGTGTTGTAAGCCATTTTGAAGCTATCCAACGGGATGTTGGCAGCTACCGTTTTTGGGAGTTCAAGAGGAAACTGCAGCGTCCTGACCGTCTCTTTGCCGCGCTTGGCCAATAAGGCTATTCTGCGCTTCCATGTTCGTGCATCCTGGCCTGAATTGCGAAATGCATGCAACGCTACTTGTTTTTCCAAAATATTCTCCCTTACAAATTTGTGAATGTTAATTACGCATATCTGCGTCAATTACATCCTCTTTCCTAACCACATATCTGGGTTGCGATTCCCGCATCGAACCTCTAACCTAACCACATATCTGGGATCCAAGTCCACTTCTAACCTCTAACCCAACCACATATCTGGGCCTCCATCGGGCGTTTACCCTCTAACCCAACCACATATCTGGGAAGGGGAAGGGTCGTAACCTCTAACCCAACCACATATCTGGGATCTAACTCTAAGACCCTCCTCTAACCCAACCACATATCTGGGCAAGTGCAGCTCACCAGCCCTCTAACCTAACCACATATCTGGGTGTGATCATCAGTATTAACCTCTAACCCAACCACATATCTGGGCAAGAATTGCCTTCCTTGCCTCTAACCCAACCACATATCTGGGTACCGAGGACTTCTCTTTCCTCTAACCCAACCACATATCTGGGCATAAGAGGACTGGCTGCCTCTAACCCAACCACATATCTGGGGCCGCCCATCAGTGTCACCCTCTAACCCAACCACATATCTGGGGTGGAATCGTTCTGGCTTCCTCTAACCCAACCACATATCTGGGCCTACGTCTTCTGTCGACCTCTAACCCAACCACATATCTGGGCATTCAAGCGGGCCTTGACCTCTAACCCAACCACATATCTGGGTTGATTCCGAATGCGCACCTCTAACCCAACCACATATCTGGGTGGCGGAAGTGGCTTCAGCCTCTAACCCAACCACATATCTGGGATTATGCAATATATCCTGTTATTATCAAACCGCTTTATTTGTTCTGCTACATTTTATCAGACAATGGAAATTACTCAATTACAGCATCCGGATTCAATTTGGACATGGAAAAATATGCGCGGCGGCAGGGCTGCGCTCTGGATTCCATATCTCAATTCTGTCGAGCCCGTCCCCAAATCCAAGTCCCGCTATCGTTTTGCTTACAATGGGGGTGAAATCGAATGTAATCTGAAAGAGATCGACTTCATCATGATCTATGGCGGTGATGCATCTATCCCGCTCCCTTTTCTCGATGACCTTGGTGCAAACGGCATCGTTCTGGCCATCCACCGCCGGAATATGCCGCGTCCGCTGTATTTTTTCCCCCATTCAGAATCTGATCAAAACGACATCCTTTCCCGCCAGATCGTTACCCGCGAGAATCTTACTCGCCGCTGTTATGTTGCCCGAACGGTTATTGCCCAGCGTATTCAGTCCTTCGACTGGCTGATTACCATTCCCGGAACTCCCTCAAAAATGCTACGTGAGGCACGCTCCTTATCGTCCATTCGTGCCATTGAAGCTGAATGGAGCAAGCGGTACTGGGATGTGTTCTACACAAATCTCGGACTGAACATTTCGCGGCGTGACGAACATCCCGTTAATTCCGCTTTGGATGCCGGTTCTAAATTCATTTCCGGCATTCTGTTGCGCTGGGTGATATTCCACAAGCTTTCTCCTTCACATGGGTTCATGCACGAGCCGACCAACTACATCTCTCTGGTTTACGATCTGATCGAGCCTTATCGTATCTGGATCGAGCGCGCGGTCGTTCACGCTTATAAGAATGGCGTCAAGCCAGACGAATTGGTTGCTGCCACTATCAATGGGCTGAAAGATCTGCTGCAGGAGGAAGTGTATTTACCGGCTTTTCAAGAGCAAACTCGGCGCAAGAATGTTCTGCACGCCGAGGTGCTTGCGTTGCGCAGTTATCTAGCCGGTGAAACGCCGCGCTTTGTCGTTCCCGTCGAAGGCAATCGCATAGGGGGTAGACCGGTGAAAGTCGCTTTCGCTATTCCCGGCGCTAGGCGGTAGATACTAGGTTCCGATGTCCCGCATTGAGCGTAATGCAACGGTGTCCAAAAACATTGACCGAACGCGGTCGCGCATGCACTCGAAAAGCACATGCACCACCATGCTCTTTGTCATGGAGGAAAGCTGCCCACCCTTTCGGGCGGACAGACTAATGGTTCACGGATTCCTGGCTTCCCATCTTTCGATGGCAGCTTGGAGCCCGCTTTCGACGCGTTCTTCATATGAACCGGTGATGTAATACCCGATCATCGCGTCATCAGGAATCTCGCAGCCAGGACAGCCATCTTCCTGACAGACCGGACATTCCTTCTTGTTCTGTTCTTGCGAACGATGTGACATGTTGGTTTTCTCCTTCAAGGGTTGAACACCCTTTGGAGAAGCGTCGACCCAGAAGGGGCGATGCTTCCCCTATGGGTGATTTGGTGAATGGTGCAGATTCAGCAGCGGTAGTGTTTTGCGTATTCAGGCTTGTAGCCGTGATCGCATCTTTCATCCCCAACTGGTGCGCATCCAACAAAAAGACCGACAACCGTGCTAATTAACAGCAACTTCATCTTGCTCTCCTATTGTGTTGCTTCCGCCACGTAGCGCTAATCACGCTGTAGGCATCTTGATTTCGGCCATCAGTTCATTGCTGCTTCGTACGAATGGCGCGAGCAGCTTCAAGCAAAGGTCGACATACTGGTTGTACTTATCCAGACCGGCGCACAGCAGTTTATCCGCCGTGAGGTTGTGGAGTACCGACATTTCCTCGATAAGTGCACGTTGAGCCTGACGGACCATTTCTTCAGCTACCAGCAATGGACACTGATCGTCATGGTCGACATGCAGATTTGCCGCAGCTCTGGCAACCTTGCATTTGGCATAGTATTTCGCCAAGTCTTCTTCGGACATCAAGTATGAGTCCTTTGGCGCGAGGATGATTTTGTCACCCGAATGGGCAGCATACTCTGGCTTGATATGCCACTGTCCTTCAGCCAGGATTTCTGTTTCGTACTTCAGAACAATCGGGCGAATCATGTCTGCAAACGCCATTGACTTGAAGAGTGTTTCCGCTGCCGAGATCATCTCGGGCGTGGGAATGAATTTCATGTTTTCTCCTTGAGTGAATCCCGGAATGTCCGCCCAGCTGGACGGATACCCAGCGGGTGGTTGGTTTGAAATGCAAAATGCTTTGCGGCTTCTTCAGCGCATGGCTGAAAAACCGATGACCGAACGCGGTCGCGGATGCGCTCGACAAGCGCATGCACTACCGGGCT
>Ga0066600_10000430_pt1 | contig 15501 bp, 10 predicted proteins | sample Lowcelwee11metaG_FD_59486 | JGI IMG/M metagenome (GOLD analysis project Ga0066600, IMG submission 59486) | Freshwater pond sediment microbial communities from the University of Edinburgh, under environmental carbon perturbations - Low... | ecosystem: Environmental > Aquatic > Freshwater > Pond... | reverse complement strand
AAACTCATATGTTAAAATGGTCCTATGATCGAACGAATCTATCAACACGTCATCCGGGATCATTTTTCTCGTAATCGACAGATGCTTTTTCTTTCCGGTCCCAGACAGGTGGGGAAAACAACATCCTCTTTAACTGAATCTTCTCCTGGGAACTATCTCAATTGGGACAATGAGGCACATCGAGCCGTGATTTTGGCAGGGCCTGAAGCGGTTGCTCTACATTTTGAGCTTCAACATCTTAGAGAAGATCTCCCTCTCGTGGTATTTGATGAAATCCACAAATATCGTCATTGGAAGCAGTTTTTAAAGGGTTTTTTTGATACCTATGAGAAACTTGTTCGAATTATTGTGACTGGTAGTGCTCGCTTAGATGTGTATAAGAGGGGTGGTGATAGCATGATGGGACGCTATTTTCTTTACCGTGTCCACCCTTTTTCCGTGCGTGAGCTAGTCGATTCTTCTTTGAAAGAAGTCGATATTTCTTCTCCTGTTGCTTGTCCTGATTTTGATATTCTGTTTGAATACGGGGGATTCCCGGAACCCTTTGTTCAAAGAAACCGCAGATTTACCTGCCAGTGGCGAACGCTTCGATTAGAGCTTCTTTTTAAAGAAGATCTTCGTGATCTAACTCGCATTCAAGATTTGGGTCAAATGGAGATTTTAGCGCAAATTTTGATACAACAAGTAGGTCAACTTGTTGACTATACAAGCTTAGCGAATGCAGTAAAAGTCTCTAGCCCAACCATTCAACGATGGATGAAAGTCCTTTCAAGTCTCTATTATTGCTTTACAATACAGCCTTGGTCGAAAAATATTTCTAAATCACTCATTAAGCAACCCAAAGTGTATTTATGGGATTGGTCAATGATCTCCGATATTGGGGCTCGCACGGAAAACTTCATTGCTTCTCATTTACTCAAAGCTGTTCAGTTCTGGACAGATTCGGGTCTCGGTGCTTATGGTCTTTACTATCTTAGAGATAAAGCCAAGCGAGAAGTGGATTTTTTGATCACAAAAAATGGGAAGCCTTGGATTCTTGTTGAAGCAAAGCATTCTGAAAAAACAATCACCTCTTCTCTTCGTTATTTCCAAGAAGTAACAAACGCTCCTCATGCCTTTCAGGTTTCCTTAAATCTTCCCTTTGTCGATAAAAGTTGTTTTGGATTTCGAGAACCCATGATTGTTCCAGCCCGAACATTTCTTTCTCAGTTGGTATAGTCAGGAATAAAAACCGATTCTGTTCGCAATGCACGTGATATATATACCGCTTCCACTTCAATGGGTGCCATTGAAGTGGAAGTGCTATATATAAGAATTTGTTTAAATTGGAGTTGCGTTTTTTTTTGTAAAAATTTACTTTCCGAGTGTTCGACCGTATGAGGAATAAATGACCGAAGAGGAGAAGAGACTTGATGCAGCCCGTGCTAAGACGGAACTATGGCGTAAATGGGGGCCTTACTTAAGTGAACGTCAGTGGGGTACGGTCCGAGAAGATTATAGTCCAGGGGGGACGGCCTGGGATTATTTTTCGCACGATCAGGCGAGATCGAGAGCTTATCGTTGGGGAGAAGATGGTATCGCGGGCATCTCTGATGATCAACAACGGCTTTGCTTTGCTCTGGCTCTATGGAACGGCAAGGATCCAATCTTAAAAGAGAGACTTTTTGGTTTAACGGGAAGCGAAGGAAACCATGGAGAGGATGTAAAAGAATACTACTTCTATCTGGATAATACACCGACGCACGCTTACATGAAGTATCTCTATAAATATCCACAGAGTGCTTATCCATATGACGATCTTGTAAGAACAAACAAGGAACGTACACGAAAAGACTTTGAATATGAGCTTCTCGACACGGGCATTTTTAATGAAGATCGTTATTTCGATGTATTTATTGAGTATGCAAAAGATTCTGTAGATGATCTTTTGATTCAAATTAGCATAGCAAATCGTGGACCGGAAAAAGCTTCATTGCATTTACTGCCAACGCTTTGGTTCCGCAATACTTGGTCATGGACTCAGGGAGCTAAGAAACCAAATATAAGCCAAGAGGGTGGGATGTTAAAGGCTGTCCATCCGGAGCTTGGAACCTATTGGCTTTATTCCGAAGGGGCTAATGAGTTGTTGTTTACTGACAATGAGACGAACAAAGAACGATTATTTGGTGTTCCAAGCGAGTCTCGTTATGTGAAAGATGCATTCCATGAATATCTTATTTCAGGTCATCAAGAAGCGATTAGTCCAGATCAAAATGGAACAAAGGCAGCGGTTCATTATCGATTAGATATTCCATCTGGGCAAACAACGATTATCAAATTGCGTTTAAATCAAAAAAACAGTTTCAAAAATCCATTGGGATCTTCTTTTTCAGCCTGTTTTGCAAGCCGTAAACAAGAGGCTGATGTTTTTTATAAAAAGATCACGCCGGATCCTCTCCCGGATGATATGCGCAATGTGCAGCGCCAAGCCTTTGCTGGATTGCTGTGGAACAAGCAGTATTATCACTACAATGTGGATAAATGGTTAAAAGGAGACCCTGTTGGGCCTACGCCTGAAGCGGGAAGAAAACAGGGTAGGAATCGAGAGTGGAAAACTCTTGATGCAGCAGATATTTTTTCAATGCCTGACAAATGGGAATATCCTTGGTTTGCGGCTTGGGATTTGGCATTTCATTCTCTCTCCTTTGCTTTGATTGATCCCGATTTTGCCAAAGAACAAATGTTACTTCTTTCGAAGGAATGGTACATACATCCTAACGGGCAGATCCCGGCTTATGAATGGGCTTTTAGTGATGTGAATCCTCCTGTACATGCTTGGGCAACACTTAGGATTTATCAAATTGAATCGAGCCAAACAGGGCGCAAGGATCGAGAATTTTTAGAGCAGATGTTTCAAAAATTGACCTTGAATTTCACATGGTGGGTAAATCGAAAAGATGAAGGAGGACGCAATATTTTCGAGGGTGGATTTTTAGGCCTAGATAACATTGGCCCATTTGATCGCACGAAGGGATCTCCTATTGGAGGGACTCTTTATCAGGTCGATGGAACAGGTTGGATGGCTATGTATTCACTCAATCTTCTCCAGATTGCATTGGAATTATCGATCGAAGATCCTGTTTATGAGCATATGGCAACGAAATTTTTTGAGCACTTTATCTATATTGCAGATGCAATGAATAACATTGGCGATGGTGTAGATGGCCTCTGGGATGAGGAGAGGGGATTTTATCATGGGCTTTTGACTCTACCGGACGGTCAGAAAATTAAGATGGTTGCCGATACACTCGTGGGGGTCATTCCTCTCTACGCTGTTGCGACAAGCAATGCGCAATCAAGCAACTCATTTCCTGGCTATCGAAAAAGATTTCAGTGGTTTGTTGAAAATCGGCCAGAGCTTGTTGAAAAAATCGTCAATCTAGAGCAGTTCAATCCGAATAAACCAATTCTTCTTTCTCTAGCAAGTCCTGATAAGTTACGACGTATTTTAGAGAAAGTTCTCGATGAAGAAATATTCTTGAGTCCTCATGGGTTGAGATCTGTTTCAAAGCAATTGGGCGCGCATCCTTTTTCTTTCGAAGTTGGAGGGCAATTCTTTTCTCTCGATTATGAGCCTGCAGAATCGACGACCCCACTTTTTGGAGGGAATTCAAATTGGAGGGGTCCCATTTGGTTTCCTCTGAATTACTTATTGATTGAGTCCTTGCAGAAATTTCATTATTTTCTAGGTAATGATTTTAAAATAGAGTGCCCAAAGGGATCTGGCCGTTATCTGTCGATTTGGGAGGTGACTTTAGATTTGTCCCATCGTCTCATTCGTATTTTTCTAAAAGACGAGAAAGGTCATCGTCCTGTCTATGGAGGAATGGATAAATTCCAAAATGATCCCCATTGGCGCGATTACATTCTCTTCCATGAGTATTTTCATGGAGACAATGGAGCAGGTCTTGGAGCGAGCAATCAGACGGGCTGGACGGGCATTGTTGCTAAAATGATCCACCAATATGCGCGATATGCGTTGCAAAATAAACCTCCCGAACAAATTGAAAAAGGTAAACTTGGAAACCTTTGAATCGATCGCTTTAGGAAAGCAAACGCTTTTTGATGCTGAAAATAGAGAGTGGATTATTACAAATGGGATTGGCGGTTACGCCTCAGGAACAGTAGCAGGTCTTTTAACCCGCCGTTATCACGGGCTTTTGGTTGCAGCTCTTGATCTTCCTTTGGGACGGACATTGCTTGTTACAAAATGCGAAGAAATCGTGGGTTATGGAGGAACTGAGTATTCTCTTTCTTCTAATCGATGGGAAAGTCAGGCGGTGAATCCCGATGGGTATCGTTATATTGAGAGTTTTTGTCTAGAGGGTGCGATTCCCGTATGGAAATATGCGATTGGCGATGCCCTTTTAGAAAAGCGGATCTGGATGGAGCCAAAGGCCAATACAACGTATGTCCAATATCAACTTCAGCGCGCGTCTCTTCCTATGAAGTTCTCTTGCAAGGCAATGGTCAATTATCGCGGCTATCACAACACGACACATGCGGGTCATTGGCACTTTGATATCATTGCCAACTCCCAAGGACTGAAGGTGCAAGCATTTCCTGGGGCTGTCCCCTTTTATGTTTTCAGCGATAAGGCCAAAGGAACCATCAGGAATGAATGGTATAATGGATATTTTCTGAAAATAGAGCAGGAAAGAGGGCTTGATTGTGTAGAAGACCATCTTCATGCCGGGACATTCGATGTTGTTTTAAAAGAAGGGGAGTCTCTGATCCTAGCCTTCACAACAAACCCTTCCGTTGATTTTTCTCGTATCCAGACAAATCATAAAATAGAAATCTCTCAAAAACCTTTTTGGATCCGACAACTCCTGTTGACTGCGGATTCGTTTATTGTCGATCGAGCTCTTCCTCAGTTTCCTGAAGGAAAGACGATCATTGCTGGATATCATTGGTTTGGCGATTGGGGCCGCGATACGATGATTAGCTTACCTGGACTTACCTTAACAACGGGGCGAGTCGATGTTGCAAAAACCATCCTTCAGACATTTGCAAAATATGTCAATCAAGGCATGTTGCCCAATTGTTTTCCAGAGAGTGGCAAAGCTCCAGAATACAACACAGTGGATGCTTCTCTTTGGTACTTTGAAGCCATTCGAGCCTATTATACTGCAACAAAAGACAGAAAGCTTGTTGAGGAAATTTTTCCTGTTTTGTCTGATATGATCCATTGGCATCAAAAGGGGACGCGCTATCAGATTCATGTAGATCCGAAAGATGGACTTTTGTATGCGGGTGAAGCAGGCGTTCAACTGACTTGGATGGATGCAAAAATTGGTGGTTGGGTAGTTACTCCTCGTGTAGGAAAACCCGTGGAAGTTAATGCACTTTGGTATAACGCACTGAAAATAATGGGGGATTTTTCTCGTCTTTTAGGACATCCTCCAGAGATCTTTGATACGGCTGCACAAAAAGTTGCTATTGGATTTCAGCGTTTTTGGAATCAGCAGCTGGGCTTTTGTTTTGATGTCATCGATGGACCCGATGGAAATGACCCCACGCTTCGCCCCAATCAAATTTTTGCTGTCTCTCTTCTCTGGAGTCCCCTTTCAGAGGATCAGCAGAAAGCAATTGTTGAAGGGGTTGGACGCGAATTGCTCACTCCAAGAGGTTTGAGAAGTTTGTCTCCTGCAGATTCTCGTTACCGAGGCCGATATGAAGGAACTCCGTCAGAGAGGGATAGCGTGTATCATCAAGGGACCGTTTGGGGGTATTTACTTGGGCCTTATAGTTTGGCCCATTTCAAAGTGTTTAAAAACAAAATAGCCGCGTTTAAGATTTTGGGGTCAATGGCCGATCATTTAATGGAGGCGGGCCTCGGAACCTGTAGTGAAATTTTTGATGGAGATTCTCCTTTTACACCGAGAGGATGCATTTCTCAAGCATGGACTGTTGCAGAGATTCTGCGCGCATGGCACAGCATTCAAGAGGAACGACATGATTTATGACATTATTATCATTGGAACAGGAGCTGGAGGAGGGACATTAGCGGGACATTTAGCTCCTTCAGGAAAGAAGATTTTGCTTTTGGAAAGAGGTGATTTTTTAAAACGAGAACCGCAGAATTGGAATGTAGGCTCGGTCTTTGTTGAAAATCGTTATATTTCTAAAGACACATGGTATGACAAAGAGGGGATAGCATTCCAGCCCCAAGCCCATTATTACGTGGGAGGAGCCACAAAACTTTATGGGGCTGCGCTTTATCGCTTACGTAAAGAAGATTTTGGTGCATTAAAGCACTACGATGGAATTTCTCCTGCTTGGCCAATTAGCTATGAAGAGATGGAACCATATTACACGAAAGCTGAGCAGATGTATCAAGTGCATGGTCTTCGAGGCGTTGATCCCACAGAACCTTTTTCTAGCGCTCCTTACCCCAAAGCTCCCGTCTCGCATGAACCTCGTATTCAAAAACTCTTTGATGATCTGCAAAAAGCAGGATATCACCCTTTTCCTGCGCCTTGTGGCATCATGCTTCATGAAAAAGATATGGCCTTTGGTAAATGTGTGCGATGCAGTACCTGTGATGGATTTCCTTGTCTTGTTCAAGCAAAAGCGGATGCAGAAGTCATTGCTGTGCGTCCCGCTATTGAATATCCAAACGTTACCTTGGTCCGCAATGCCGAAGTCAGTCGACTCAACACGAACAGTCAAGGAACTAGCGTCAATGAAGTGGTAGCAGAGATCAATGGAACACGCGAAATTTTTCGAGGAAACATTGTTGTTGTCTCTTGTGGTGCAGCGAATTCAGCAAAACTTTTATTGATGTCTGCGAACGAACATCATCCCAAAGGTCTTGCAAATGGTTCAGATCAGGTGGGACGCAATTATATGTATCATAATAGCCAAGCCGTTTTGGCTCTCTCTCGCGAGCCTAATTTGACGCAGTTTCAAAAAACTCTAGCGCTCAATGATTTTTATTTTGGAATGGAAGGATTCAATTATCCAATGGGAAACATCCAAATGATTGGCAAATCTATGGGGCCGATGTTTAAAGGAGAAAAGCCGATTGAAACCCTTTTCCTGCCTAATATGGCACTTGATGAATTGGCGCGTCATGCCGTTGATTTTTGGCTCTCGACGGAAGATCTTCCTGATGAAAATAACCGGATTACAGTGGATGCTCAAGGGAAGGTGACTCTGAGTTACACGCCCAACAATCAAGTCCCTATGCAAAAACTTTATGAAAAACTAAAATCTATGCTCAATCATCTCGGAATGCACCCGGATCATCTAATTCCTCGTAGGGCTTATTTAAAAACATCGATTCCAATTGCAGGCGTCGCGCATCAAGCAGGGACGTGTCGTTTTGGTAAAGATCCCAAAAGTTCCGTTCTTGATACAAAGTGTAAAGCGCATGAACTTGATAATCTTTATGTGGTGGATACGAGTTTTTTCCCAAGCATTGGGGCTGTGAATCCATCGCTTACTGCAATTGCGAATGCTTTGCGGGTTGGAGATCATCTTCTTGAAAGAATGAAAGGGTAGATTTTTCTGCTGAATAAAATCCCAGAGTTGATCATATTGAATAATTTATGAAATACGACGTAGTTGTGATTGGTTCAGGTCCTGGTGGTTATGTAGCTGCGATTCGCGCTGCGCAGCTTGGGATGAAAGTGGCTTGTATTGAAAAGAGAAAAACTCTTGGAGGGACGTGCCTGAATGTTGGCTGCATTCCTTCCAAAGCACTTCTTTCCTCTTCAGAATTTTACTACAAGATGCAAAAGGAAGGGGCCTCTCATGGAGTGATCGCAACAGGGCTGTCTTTTGATTTTTCGCAGATGATGACGCGCAAAGAAAAAGTGGTTGCAGGGTTCACAAAAGGGATTGAAGGTCTTTTTAAAAAGAATAAAATCGATTGGATCTCAGGACATGCTACGCTTAAAAATTCTCATAGTATTCAGGTTGGCAAGCAAACCATTGAAGCTGCCCATATTATTTTAGCCACTGGTTCAGAAGCTACACCCCTTCCATTTTTACCTTTTGATGAAAAAAAGATTCTCTCTTCGACAGGCGCCCTGACACTTACTTCGGTCCCTCGTAAGCTCCTCGTAGTAGGTGCTGGAGTGATTGGTGTAGAGTTGGGTTCTGTTTATAGTCGCCTTGGATCAGAAGTGATCTTTATCGAATTTCTAGATCGGATTTGCTCTCCCTTTGATGCTTCTTTATCCAAAGGCCTCCAAAAAATCCTCACAGCGCAAGGGATGAGTTTTTATCTATCCCATCAGGTGATGAAATACGAGCAAGGAGATCTCATTGTCAAAGGTCCTTCGGGAGAGATCCGTTTTTCTGCAGATGCTATTTTAGTGGCTGTAGGCAGGAGGCCTTATACAGATCATTTAGGCCTTGAAGTAGTAGGTATTCACAAAGATCCCAAAGGCTTTATCCCCATTGATGCGTCATTTCGGACTTCACAGTCTAATATTTTTGCAATTGGCGATCTTGTAGAAGGACCTATGCTTGCTCATAAAGCATCTGAAGAAGGAATTGCTGTTGCAGAACTCATCGCAGGACATCGTCCCACTCTTGATTATTTATCGATTCCGAATGTCATTTATACGCATCCAGAAGTGGCTTCAGTTGGATTTACCGAAGAGGAAATTAAATCACGCAATCTTTCATATAAAGTCGCGCAATTTCCTTTTAAAGCAAATTCGCGTGCGCGTTGCATGGGAGATGACGAAGGGTTTGTGAAGATCTTGGCTGAGGAAAAAAGTCGCAAACTTCTTGGTGTTCATATCTTAGGTCCAAGCGCTTCGGAGTTAATCGCGGAATCAGCTCTTGCGATTGCTCGACGAGCTACTGTCGATGAACTAGGTCGGACTTGCCATGCCCATCCCACTCTTTCTGAAGCGGTTAAAGAGGCGGCTCTTTCTGTTTTCAATCTTCCTATTCACCTATAGTAGAGAAAGTCGTAAAAAATCCATTTACGACATTTTTATTGCAAAATATATCTTTTTGCGACATATAATTGAGGAAAGTGGTGTCGTAAATGGTAAAAAATGTGTCGCAAAAGAGGGCGGGGATATTGAGGGAGCCGGCTAATTCTGAAGGACTCAATAAAGTATTAAAGGTGTTAAGTCAGTGTCCTCAGGGTATTGGTTTTACAGAGATTCTAAAATCACTAAGTCCTATCCCGAACCCCAGGACTTTGCAGAGATGGATAAAAACGCTGATTGAAAAAGGATATATTCATGCCGAAGGAAAAACCCGCAATCGAAAATTCTATCTAAATCAGCAAGAATTTGAACCAATCCGGAATAAACCATCTAAGGGTTCTTCTTTAAAACTCACGCAAGAGGCGGAAGAGATTCAAGCCAAAGTCTCTCGCCCAATTCAATCAAGACCTCATGTTCGCTATCATCAGGAATTTTTAGATAGCTATAAGCCTAACCATACTTTTTACCTTTCAGAGCCATTACGACAAAAACTTCATGAAATGGGTAAAGCACAAGGAGATAGATATCCAGCAGGGACGTATGCTAAGCAGATTTTTGATCGTTTGCTCATTGATTTGTCCTGGAATTCGAGTAGATTAGAAGGGAATACTTATTCATTATTAGAAACGGGGCGCTTAATTGATCTTGGGCAAATGGCTGAAGGAAAGGATTTAAAAGAAACGCAAATGATTTTAAATCATAAAGCCGCGATTGAATTTTTGGTTGAATCTGCAAAGGAAATTCATATAAATCGTTACACGATTTCAAGTATTCATGCATTATTATCAGATAATTTGCTTTCTGATACGGCTTGCGGAAGGTTGCGTTCGATTCCTGTGGCAATTGGGAGCTCTAGTTATACTCCATTGAATATTCCTCAAGTAATCAATGATTGTTTTGATCGATTAATTCTCATCGCAAAAGAGATTGAAGATCCATTTGAGCAATCTTTTTTTTTAATGGTTCACCTCCCATACCTACAACCTTTCGAAGATGTAAATAAACGAACTTCTCGACTCGCAGCGAATATCCCATTAATTAAAAAAAACCTCTGTCCTCTTTCTTTTATCGATGTCTCGGATCAAGTCTATATTAATGGTCTTCTTGGAGTCTATGAACTCAATCGAATTGAATTGTTGCGAGATGTGTTTGTTTGGGCATATGAACGATCATGTTTTATGTATTCATCTGCTCGTAATACGCTTGGAGAGCCTGATGCTTTCCGTATGAAGTATCGAGATCCGATTGTACAGATGGTTGCGAAAATCGTTCGAGATTGTATGGACAAACTAGAGGCTGTTGCCTCTATCAGAAAGAGAGCAAGAGAAATAATACCGGAAGAAGATCGAGACCGTTTTATTGAGATTGTTGAACGGGAAATCCAAAGTTTGCACGTAGAAAGTGTCGTTCGATATCGCTTGCGTCCTTCGGAATTTGAGAAGTGGCAGAAAACTTGGTATTGATAACTCACCACATGCTCGAGGAATCATGAGCGTCTGAGTGTTTCTTGAAAAATAGTCCTCAATGCTGCGAGGGTCTTTTGGTTGTATCCCTTAACGTGGGGAGGGGGGATCAATTCCTGAAAAGTTTTTCTGAACTCCTCTTGATCTTCTTTTGATATTCGTAATGCTAATTTTTTTTGCAGCTGATTAAACTCTCTTTTCTCTTTTGGCGATAAAGCCTCCCAATGTGTCATGTGGTATAGAGTGGATAAGCGCTCGTAGCATTGGTTTGCGAACTCTGTATGTTTTTCGATAGATAGGTTAGGGGAATGAAGGAGCTGCTTGAGAGGTCGGGTTTCATGGAGTTTCAACTCTGTCCAAAGTACACGTGCTTGATTTGGAAGAGAAAGTGGAGAGAAATTCGAGATATTCGAGATGTCAATAGTACTAATAGGTAATTGATGTCGACGGAGAAACTTTAGATCACTCATATTACCAACGGTATGAATAATTCTTCCTTGCAGAGCATATTGCTGTAATTTGTAAAACTGCTGCGTATTTTTTAGATAATTGACTCGATCAAATCCATGAAAATAGGTCCAGGCCTCCATAGTAGCATCTCGGTGCAGATAGGTCTTCAATATCATGGATAAATTGTTTGCATATAGATATTTTAGTTTTTCGGGAATCGTTTGATTGATTTGTAAGAGACGGTAGACCGTGATCCGTCTCTCTTTAAATTCTTCCTTGTTTTCAGGGAGAATAGGAGCTCGTAATTTGAGGAAGTGAGGGAGGTCCTCAGCGAGTTTTAACAGTAGGATAATGCCCTGGTTAAAGTATTGCATCTTGGTATGGATATCTCGAATGATGAGTCCTTCTGTTTGTTTTTCCGGGGATAAAAGTAAGGAAAAAAAAGCTCTCTCTCCTCCAGTTGAAATCAACCATCCAGGAGGACATGTTTTTAAGCATGTTTCCTGTTGCTCATTGGGTATTTCTGTGGGTATAAAATAGTCTCCAAAATATTTTCCGATTCCTGTTTTTTGACAAGCTAAAGGCGCTTCATTTGGGAAGTAGGCTCTTGGATATGGGGAAAGCCTTGGCACAAGTTGATTTTGATTGGAATGAGTGGCGATGGGAACAGCTGATAGCCTTGTAGTAGGGGGGTATGTAGCGTTGTAAATAGAATGATGTCTAAGTGTATGGAGGGTTGTGAGCGCCCATCTATCTAGAGGAGGTTTTTTCTGCAAATGATTGCAGGACGATATAAAACATGAAGACATAGTCTTTTGCATTCATATATTTTAATATAAAGTCTATTAACCTTTCAATTTAAAATATAATTATATATTTTATGTTGACGAAGATCGGGTCATTTGTAAAATCAAGAAAAGATGGACAAAAAAGAAATTGCGGCGATTTTTGAAGAAGTCGCAGATCTTCTCGAGTTAAAATCAGAAAATCCTTTTCGCGTTCGCGCATATCGTAATGCGGCTAGATCCTTACTTAATTCTGATCAAGATCTAAAAAAAATGGCCCGAGAGGGGGGCTTGGAAGAGTTGGAAGGAATCGGGAAAGATCTTGCCGAAAAAATTACTCAGTTAGTGGAAACCGGTAGGCTCCCTTTTTATGAGAAACTTAAACGATCTATCCCTTCATCGATGTTAAAATTGCGGCAAGTACAAGGACTTGGACCGAAAAAAGTACAGGCTCTCCACAAAAAACTGAAAATTAAATCTCTTGCTCAGTTAAAAAAAGCAGGCAAAGAAGGGAAAATAGCCAAACTCAAAGGATTTGGCGTAAAGACAGAGCAAAATATTCTCCAAGCTCTCGAGCATCATGAAGCTTATCAAAAACGTTATTTGTGGTGGGATGCGATGGGATTAGCAAGACCACTTCTTGAAGGATTGAAGAAACTCAAAGGGGTTAAGAGGGTAGAGATTGCTGGGAGTTTACGTCGAAAACTGGAAACTGTGGGTGATTTAGATATTCTTGTAGCGGCATTGAATCCTAAACTTGTGGTGAAATGGTTTACTTCTTGCAAAGAAGTCTCTCGCATTTTGGCTCAGGGGGAGACCAAAGTAAGTGTTCGTCTAAAAGAGGGGATTCAAGTGGATCTTAGGATTGTCTCTGAAAGCCAATTTGCATTTGCCCTTTGTTATTTCACAGGATCTAAAGAGCATAATATCAAAATTCGACAGCACTCTTTGAAAAAAGGATGGTCTTTAAGTGAATATGGATTTGAACCGATTGGAAAGAAATCTATTGCTGCTTTCAAAAAGAAACGGATTGAGGAAGAAGACATTTATAAAGCGCTTTCTTTGCCTTATATCGAACCTGAGCTCCGAGAAAACCTAGGAGAAATTGAAGCTGCAGAAAAAGGAAAGTTACCTTGTCTTGTTGAAGAAGAAGACATTAAAGGGACTTTTCACAACCATACAACAGCTTCGGATGGGAAAAGTAATCTGAAAGAAATGGTCCGTGCTGCTGCAAAGATGGGTTGGGAATATTTCGGCATTTCAGATCACTCTAAATCAAGTGTTCAGGCAAATGGTCTTTCTGAAGAGCGCTTATTTAATCAGATTGAAGAGATTCGAAAAATAAATCGTTCAGGCCAGTTTGAACCCTATGTTTTCGCAGGAACTGAATGTGATATTCTTCCTGATGGGACGCTCGATTTTTCTGATTCGCTGCTCAATCAACTCGATTTTGTTATTGCATCTATCCATAGCGCACTTACGCAAGATGAAAAGACAATGACAAAACGCATTATTCGTGCCGTTGAACATCCATCTGTTACTATGCTGGGCCATCTAACAGGACGTCTGCTCTTAAAACGGGAGCCTTATAAAGTCAACGTACAGAAAGTGATTGATGCTTGCATTGCGAATCATAAAATCATTGAGCTCAATGGCAATCCCCAGCGGCTTGATATGGATTGGAGACTTTGGCGCGCAGCTGCCGAAAGAGGGCTTCTTTGCTGTATTAATATTGATGCGCACGCTGCAGATCAACTTCAATTTATCAAGGCAGGAGTGAATATTGCGCGCAAAGGGTGGTTGGAAAAAGAGAGTATCATTAATACACTTTCTCTAAAGAAAATTAAAAATCTTTTATCATTTGCATGAAAAGATTAAACAAGCTGAAAATAGTCCAAGATTTATTTTAGTATAAAACAAACATATTAGCTTGGTATTATTTATCAAAAGGAGCGCAGCATGTTAAAAACCATCGCATTATTATTACTGGCAATCACTGTTTGCTATACGGCTGAAGGGCCCCTTTTAGAAAATCCTCCCTTTGCCTGTCCTTCTCCTTTAATCCCTGTACAAGAAGAAAAGAAAACGACTCTTTACTATTTTGTCAGTAGCCAATGGTTGCTAATACCCGGGATTGGCCTCTCTTTGCGACCGGAAGGATATTCGATTGATTTAACAGGCAATACAATATTCTTGTATAGTACAGCAAGTCTGAGTGGGTCAAAGGTGTTTTATTTTTTTCAAAAACCCAGCTCTCGACAATATGTTAGTGTGGGAACTGGGGGCTACCTCGCCACTCTAATCTATGATGATTATCTGACCGGGTTCGTTGTACCGCTTCGATATGGGCGAGAATCTGAATATGGTTTTTTCGATATAGGCACGGGCGGGCTTGTGTACTTCCCCCATAAAAAACCGAAATTTTATGGAGACATTCCTGAAGGTTACCATTCAAAATTTTTCCCGTTACTAGAAGTCCGTTTAGGAGGAAAATTCTAATAACTCGCTCAAAAACAGTAAGAAACAGTAAGAATCGCATTGGCCGCACTACTGGCCCGTTATGGGAGCAAATCTTATGGAGTGATAACGGGAGGGTTATCAATGCAGTTATACAATGCTTTCCCAATAGCACAAAAAAAAGATTGCACACGGCGTAAAGTTCGGGGCATGAGGCGACTTTACAGGTGTTCTACCCTACCAGGCATCTCTAATTGGATTTAACCGATAATTTTCAGGCCCTTTCTGTTTCGTTATATTTGTAAAAATAGGACCATCAGATATAAAAATGTGATGTATTTGATGATCTAAACTGACAAAATCTGCCGCTCTTCTACCATTTAAAAGGTAATCGGCCATTCCTCCGCTAAATTGATAATATTTTTTTACGGATTCAGGCACCGGAACAAATGCTTGGCTCCCTTCGGTAAAGAGAAGAAGGTCTTCTACATCTAAGAGATTGAACATTTCTGAGGTGGGGTTTTCAGGTGTGTAGAAGATTCTAGTTTTTACACTATTATCACTCAAGTTAACCGTTGTAACATGATAGGCATTTTGTATTTTATCATAATAGCAATCTGCATGATAACATTTGTATGTTTCGATATGCTTTTGCAAAGCAACCGATTGAACGATTTCTAACGAATTTTCGTTGTAAAATCCATAATTAGTTGTTTTTAGTTCGGTTTCTGTTAGTGATTTATTTGTTATTGTAATGGAATCTATAAAGTGATTGTAGTTTTCTGTCTGGTTATGTATGTTAAAAATTGTTTTCAGTTTTATTTTGATTATTTCTTGTAAATTATGTTCACTATTAATCCCTACAACAAATGGAGGGAGTGAAAATGCTGGGTGATCATCAAGAGTTATAACATATAAATTATCATTTCCCAGTCTAATTTCCATTGGTTTTACATGTGCCATAAGGGTTAAAGTTTTTGTGTCCCAACCCCAATTCGAAATATGGACCTCTTCTATTTTTTCTTTCGTATGAAATTCGTCATAACTAATTTCATGCTCTGTGTTTTTTTTGTCGTCATATAATTCAAAATATGATTCGATATTTTGAATTAATTTGTGCATGGGTTGAAAGAGAATTGTGTTCATTTTTTTGCTCCAGAGTTTGTGTATAAATGCTAGAGATCTGAAGAATCTCACCGATAGGATGCCCCAGACAGCAGAGCTTATTGAGAATCTTTACTAAGTTAGGTCTTGCAAAAGATAAGCGATCAATCGCTTTTAAATCGAGAGGGAGTTGCAAAACTCCATTTGGGCGAGGTTTCGCGCTTTTGACGTTGTTTTGGGTTT
>Ga0066600_10000427_pt1 | contig 15573 bp, 10 predicted proteins | sample Lowcelwee11metaG_FD_59486 | JGI IMG/M metagenome (GOLD analysis project Ga0066600, IMG submission 59486) | Freshwater pond sediment microbial communities from the University of Edinburgh, under environmental carbon perturbations - Low... | ecosystem: Environmental > Aquatic > Freshwater > Pond... | reverse complement strand
AGCTTTATTGTCAACGAATTCCTGTGTATATTGTTCAAGGCTGTTCTGTACGGTAGGAGGAAAATTTTCGGAGAAACCGTATTTCCGGGCGATCTTTAATAATGAAACATGGGGATCTTCTTTATTCCCGAGAACTTCGATTATATGGGCTGTAGCCTGATCTCTCCAGTCGTCAACATCGATAACGACTATTGTTCCGTCATAAAGTTCCTCCCAGCGTTTTTCGACTTTCTTTTTATTCAATTTTACATTAAGACCGTTATCACAGATGACTTGAAGAGCTCCGGAAATATGTCTGATCTCTCCGACATATTCTGTTTTATCTCTTTTTAGGATTTTTACGATCTTACCTTCTATCTCCCAGAATTTAGGTGTCTGGATCAGCACGAATTCGACTTCGTCTCCGTCATAAGCGTCATTAACATAAATTCTCGGTATGAACACAACGCCTTCGATCTCATTCGAAGTAACTTTTCCGCTGCCGTTCTTTTTTATCTCGATCACGCCTGTATAGGATCTTTCATTTTTTCTGATGTATTCTTTCGGTTTGGGAGTATCGTAGAATTGTTTGGAAACTTTTTTGAAGTGTTTTTCTTTCTTCATGTTTATGCCTTTATAGTTATTATGAAGGGAATTTACCGGATAAAATATCAGTGTCGATTATTATCTCGGCTTTTTCCCTAAGTTTAGCCGTAAATTTTTTTATTTTATGATTCACGACCGAGTTGATCATGCTCTGTCTGAGTTGTTCTTTTACCTCCTCCAGCCTGAATAGTCCTCCGGATCTTTTATCGGTAACCTTAATAATATGGTAACCGAATTCTGTTTGAACAAGATCAGATATATCTCCGACTTCTGTTTCAAAAGCAGCTTTTTCAAATTCAGGTACCATCTTTCCGTGGTCAAAAAAGCCCAGGTCTCCTCCGCTCTGTCCGCTCGGACACTGAGAATGATTTAACGCATGTTCCGCGAAATCTTCTCCTTTTAATAATAATTCATGGACTTCCAGAGCTTTATCTTTATCGACTTCATTAAAAAGAATATGCGACGCTCTTACTTCATCGCCTCTTTTAAATCTCTCGGGATACTGGTCATAGTATTTCTTTAAATCTTCATCGCTGACGCGAGTGTCTTCGTAAAATTTATGTCTTACAAAGTTTCTGAGCTTTAAATTTTTCTCAATTCTTTCTCTCACAGTTTCGGGAGTATCGCCTATTTTTTTTACGGCGTTGCAGAAATCTTCTTCGCTTTTAAAATTTTTCTTCATTTTGGATATCGTATTTTCAATTTCCTTCTCATCAACCGCTATATTTTCGTTTTTAGCGACTTCGAGCATTAAAACAGCGTCTATAAGAACATTGACTATTTCTTCCATTTCACTTTTTTCCAAGGTATTTTTTTTGAAAAGGAATTTCTTTTCCGCGCATGCCATGTCGAATTCTTTTTCGGATATTTCGAATCCGTTCACTTTGATCATTTTTTTCTCCGCTTAATTAAGTCATATACATTATAAGAATAATATCTGTGTATTGCAAGAAAGTCATTTAAAGATCTCTCCTGTCTGCTTATACCAGAACAGGATATCAAGATGGTCCATGGGGATTTTATTTTTTATAGAGAAATCTTTCATTTTTTTTTCGATTAAAAGATAAGTTTTTTCATTAATGGTTTTCGGTATTTCCCCGATTATATTGAGCATAACGAGATTTTTAAGAATATGCCTGTCGAGAATCGCAATTTGCGATCCGAATCCTACATTGCGCAAGAAATGGCCGGCCTCTTTAAAACTGTAGCCCTTAATGTTTTCAACAAGCCATTTTCTCAGGCTGAAAATATCGTCAGAATTTTCAATTATAAATTTTTTAAAATCCATACTCGAGATCAATTCCCTGTTATGAACAATATATGAGCTTTTATTATTATGGAACCTGACGCCTTGGATATTTTGTTTCAATTCTTCAGTATCAGCTTCAAAAAGCAATTGACTGTCTCTAAGATATTCAATGCACTTCCAGCAGGATTTTGCTTTTGACTGAGGTGTCAGCGTGCAGAACGACAATTCCGCGAAGAGCTGATCGTTATCCATTTCCGCAAAAGATTCAGAAAAAAATTCTAATCTCGCAATAATATCTTTTTTAATCATTTCATATATGTTAATAATTTCATTCAGGTACGGTTCATTCATCTTAATTCCTCAATTATTACGAAGAAAGATAAATAATATTCATAAAAATAAGAATAAAATAATTTGTTTAACCGCAAAAATATTATTAATTTGCAGTCAATATTATAAGGTTATAATATGCTGGCTATCTTTGAAACCACATACGCAAAAGATAAAGAAAAGATTAAGAAAATCAGATATGAAGTTTTTGTTAAAGGTCAGAATGTGCCTGAAAACATTGAAATTGACGGAAAGGACGATAAGTGCTTTCATGTTCTTTTAACAAGGTATGATATGCCTATAGGTACAGGAAGGATGGAAACGGACGGACACATAGGCAGGATCGGGGTTCTTGAAGAATACAGAGGATTGAATTTCGGAACGATGATAATGAATAAGCTTGAAGAGATCGCTTTAAAAAAAGGAATAAAAAGGCTGTATCTGAATTCTCAAAGCCACGCAATTCCATTCTATCTTAAATTAGGTTATGAAACCGTCGGGGATTATTTTTTTGAGGCGGGGATCGAACACAAGAAAATGATAAAAGAGCTGTAAATTTATGGGATTATTAAAAAATATTATTAAAAAGAAGGACCAGTTCAAGCAATCCGATAATAAGGGTGTTTTTCATAGTGATGTTGATATCGCCACAAATTACTGGATCCAAAGAAACAGAATACATAGCTATGAACCGTTTCTTCTTTATAAATTCAAAGATGAAACCGATGCCGTAAGAGCTTTACTTGCCGTTGAATGTATAAAAATTGCTCAAGATACAGAAGAAATAATCTGTATCGAAGAATTAATTTACGGATATTACTTATCTGATTCCGGCGAGTATGAAGTTGTTTTATGCGGCAATGTTTTATCTGAAGATCTTTTTATAACTGCTAAAAAAGCATTCGAAGAAAATAAAGGGGTTAAAATAAATGAGCTTTACCCCGGCTCTAAACCAAAAGTAAAATCCCCTGCTGCCCAAAAGCGGAAAGAGGAGAAAATTGAAGGCAAGAAATCCGAACCCGAAAAATCAGTAACCGAACCGGTTTTCGTTAAGGAAGAGAAGATTGAAAAAGAAGGTAAAACAATAGTTTACAGACTGTATAAAGCTCCTTCTGCAGCTTCCGCGCTGTCTTTCCTTGAAAAAAATCCTGTAAATCAAAATTTTTTAGTGCTTTTAATAAAAACACCGCAAGGCAGTTTCGGCAGAAACTCATACGGTATTTATAAAGTTCCGAAACAGGCTTAAGACAGATTGTTTTCACATACTTATTCACAAACTTTAAACAAAAGAAATATTCGGGTTTTTTATAAAAAAAAATGATTTTTTTTCTTGACTTGAAGAATAATGTTTTAATATAACCCTAACGAAAATAAAATATACAGATATTTATATTATTGAAGCATGAGAACGGCTGGAAACAAATTTAGTTCCTAACAAAGGTTTAACTTATGCCCGTATTTCTCACATATATATTGTCAAGGAAAATATGCAAAAAAAAATCATAAAAAAGTTTTCATTATAAACAACTTGTTCACAAATCAGACCTGGATTTTTCGTAACTTACAGCGGATTTATCAGTTTTAGCATAAATGATCTTATTCTGATGTATAGTTATTTTTACAGCGTCGCCGTATTTTATCTGCCCGGAAATAATTCTTTCCGCTACAGGATCTTCGATAAGATTTTCGACTGCTCTTTTTAATGGTCTGGCGCCGCTTTCTGAGTCATAGAATTCTTCCATGATGAATTTCTTTACTTTTGGAGATATAATAAGCTCAATATCGATCTTTGCGAGTTTTTCGCATGAATCTTCGATATGATTGGAAATGATCTGCAGCACGGCGTTTTCCGACAGATGATTGAAAACAAGGATCTCGTCAATCCTGTTCAGGAATTCAGCCTTAAAGTATTTTTCAACGATTTTTCTTGTAGATTCCTTCATTTTCAGCTCTTTTTCTTCGAAAGAATCTTTGTTTCCGAAACCGATATTGTCGGTATTTGAAAGATTTTTTGTGCCTATGTTTGAAGTAAATATAATTATCGTGTTTTTAAAGTCAACTTTTCTTCCGTTCCCGTCGGTCAGAGTTCCCTCGTCAAGAACCTGAAGAAGAATGCCGAACACATCGGGATGAGCTTTCTCAATTTCATCAAAAAGGACTACCGAATAAGGATGTCTTCTCACTTTTTCACTCAACTGGCCTCCTTCGCCGTAGCCTACATAACCCGGAGGAGAGCCGATCATTCTTGACACATTGAATTTTTCCATATATTCGCTCATGTCGATCTTGATAAGAGCTCTGTCATTCTCGAAAATTTCTTCAGAAAGAACCTTGGCAAGTTCGGTTTTTCCCACACCTGTCGGACCGAGGAATAAAAATGAACCGATCGGTCTTTTAGGATCTTTAAATCCTGTTCTTGACCTTTTAACTCTTCTTATTACAGCTTCAACGGCTTCAGTCTGATCGATAATTCTCTTTGAAATGGATTTCGATATTCTGTTGAGCCGGTTGCTTTCTGATACTTCAAGTTTTGAGATCGGGATCGATGTCATCATGGAGATAATATCCCTGATATTATCCACAGTTATATTTAAGAATTTATTTGAAACCGATTTCTGCCAGTTCTCTCTTTCTTTTTCAAGCTTGATTTTAAGTCCGTTTATTTTGTCCCGCAATTCTGCCGCTTTTTCAAATAACTGTTTTTCGATCTTCTGGTTTTTCTCTTTATTTATTTCTTCGATCATATCTTCAAGTTCTGCGATCTTAGGAGGCACTTTTACTGACAGATGTTTTTTGGCTCCGGCCTCATCAATTACATCAATAGCCTTATCGGGTAAAAATCTGTCTGTTATATATCTGTCGCTCAATTCTGCCGCCGCGATAAGGCTGTCTTCAGAATATTTAACTTTGTGGTGTTTTTCATATTTTCCCTGAAGACCTTTCAGAATTTCATAAGTTTCAGATACCGAGGACGGATTTACAAGAACCTTTTGAAATCTTCTCTCCAGAGCTCCGTCTTTCTCAATCGATGTCCTGTATTCGTCTAAGGTGGTTGCCCCGATGCATTGAATGTCGCCTCTGGCAAGAGCGGGCTTGAACATATTCGAGGCATCCATTGAGCCTGAAGTGCTTCCCGCGCCAACTATCGTGTGAATTTCATCAAGAAATAAAATCGTATTTTTATCGCTCTCGATCTCTTTAATAACTGCTTTGATCCTTTCTTCAAACTGTCCTCTGTATTTTGTTCCTGCGATAAGCATTCCCATGTCGAGTCCCAGTATTCTCTTGCCGAGAAGCGCGGACGGAACAGTTTTCTCGATTATTTTTAACGCCAGACCTTCAACGATAGCGGTTTTGCCTGTTCCGGGTTCCCCGATCAGAATGGGATTATTCTTCTTTCTTCTTGAAAGGATCTGTATGATTCTGTCTATTTCTCCGGATCTTCCGATCACAGGGTCAAGTTTACCTTCCTTTGCGAGCAGAGTTATATCATGCGAAAACATTTCAATACTGAATTCAGGCTGCTGATCGAGCTTCTCCAAAGGCATTTTATTAACTTTGGAATTGGTACCGGTCAGCAATATCTGTTTTACTCTCTGATATGTGATCCCGTGGAATCTCAAGATCCTTTCAGGATAAGTGTTAACCGCTTTTGTCAGCGAAAGAAGTAAATGTTCCGTTCCGGTGTACATATTATTTAAATCAACAGATTCCTGAATAGCCTGAGAAAGTATTCTGTCGCTTTCATGACTGATAGGTATAAATCCCAGTTTAATGAGATTTTTATTCTTAGTCATTCCGTTCTCGAGATCTCTGTGAAGAGCGATCAGATCGCAGTTAAGTTTTATTAAAATATTTACCGCGGTACCTTCATTCAGCCTCAAAATTGCAAGCGCCAGATGGCCGGGATATACGGTATCCTGTCCGAGCTGAAGAGTTATTTCTTTTGAGAATTCGATTACTTTAAGCATTCTTGCCGAATAATTTATTTCCATCATTTCTCCGGAATGTGAATTTTATCTGTCCTGTTTCAGGCTATCTTTAAGATCGCTGATCTTGTCTTTTACTTTGTCCTCAATTATATCATCAAACTTTTTCTTGAACACGGTTTTTATATTTAATACAAAAGGGTCCATCATTGTAGATATCCTGTATGCAGCGTAACCTAATCTGGAATAAACTTTAGGTTCTTTTCCTACCGATCCAGAATTTATATCGGGGACATCTTTTTTCAAAGCCTCTATATCTTCGCTTTTATCTTCTTGTGCCGCTTCAGAAGCCAGATCCAAACCTTTATTTATCATTTCATCGGTAAAATTATCGGGCGTCACATATTTTTTTAAAAACTCATCGCCGTTCCCGATAGATCTGATAAGTAAAAATAAAACAGAAACGACCATAAACCCGTTCAATACTCCGAATATGACACCTGCTATCCTGTTCGGTATTGATGTCAGGACGAATTCAAAAGTTTTGCTGATAATTATTCCGGTTATATAAAAAACTGCGAAGATCAGCATGAATGCGGCGATCTGCACCATCATCAGTATTACACCTTGCGGTTCTTCGTATATCAAACCTGAGATGAAATTGCTTACCGGAGTATTAAAATAGAAAGCGCAGAAAATTCCGATAAACTGAAACAGCTGCGAAACAAATCCTTTCCAGAATCCTATTAGAGCGTATAAAGCTATGATTACAACAACTATAATATCAATGAAATTCATTTTGGCTCCTTATTTTAGTTATTCGGAATATAATAAAAAAAGAGTGACTAGTCACTCTTTTTATTTTTGATGATCGGGATTATTATTAAAATCCTCTATTCTGCATTCTCTGGATTTTCTGCTGTTTTCTTGTAGCCTGAATTCTTTCTCTTCTGTTCACCCAGGTAGGTTTTTCGTATCTTTCTCTCAATCTAAGTTCAGCTAAAACTCCGCTTTTCTCAAAAGTCTTTGTGAATCTTTTCAGGGCTTTCTCGAAGTGTTCTCCGTCTCTAACTTTTATGTGTATCACTAAGTTTCACCTCCTTTAAGGGCGCGATACTAATTTTAAGACCCGAAATATAAAATAAAATTTTCTTTCAGGCAAATTAAATTTTGTAAAAGATTACTTTAAAAATGTCATTTTTTTCATCTGTTTTATTCCGTTATCAGATTCAAGTCCGAAATAATAGATGCCGGAAGATAATTTTTCGGCTGCGTTCCAGACAAATGAATAACTTCCCGAATTATACGATTTATTATCGATCAGAGTATCAACCAGTTCTCCGGTAACATTATAAACTTTAAGCGAAATAATCTGATCGTTTCTTAAATTGAAGCTGATTTTTGTGGAAGGATTGAACGGATTCGGGTAATTCTGCTTCAATTCAAAATCGGAAACAGAAAGATCATTTTCAGAACCGATATCTGTAGTAGTTGAGAATGTAAGGGTTTTCAAAGACGAAATATTCGTATCGTCGGTTACTCTTAAAACTATATCCCATGTTTTCCCGGCTTCAGAAATAATACCGCTTAGAATCCCGTCAGAGCTCAATTCGATCCCGTAAGGATAATCGATAGTTTCAAATCCAGTTTTCAGTCCGGAAGGATCCGCTGTATTTGAAAGTGATGATATAATCGCGTCCGTAATTTTACCGTTCGAAATTCCCGATGCCCACGAAAGGCCTGTTGTTAAAGAATCACCGTAAAAGAATTCAATTCTTGAATCCGCGTAGATCTTACAGGCTATATCGAGATTGACATCCTGGACATCGAACAGGGAAGTTTTCCATCTGACCGTTAAACATTCATTGTCAAGTGAATAGAATATCCCGTCACCGTCTTCCGGATATGCCATAAGATCGGCTCCGTATGCGGTAATAGCCTTAAACGAAACGATATCTCCTTCACTTCTCACATATTCGAACTGACCGCCGAACAGTATAGAACCGTCTGTAATTACAGTAACCTGATCATGAAGCTTACCGTAGAAAGGGAACTGGAACGGCAGATCAATCACCGCGTAACCGTCATCATCATTTGTCACACTCAGCTGATTTTCGGTAACGGCAGGGAATTCATTAGTGTTTTCCGTTTCATTATAATCAAAAATGGTATCCCATTTATAAGGTTCTGTTCCGTTCTGGGCAGTCAGAGCATGCGTATAGAAAATATCCGGTTGAGCAGCAGGAAGAAATTCATCCGTTATTTGCGGAGCGTTAAAGTTTATTACGGCATCGACAGACAGGTAAGTAGTTGAATTCTTCAAGATTGCAACTACGGACGCAGGACTTATAAATTCATTTCCCGAATTATCAGCGACAGAAAAAGATGTAACGCTTCCTCTTCCGGAGGAGCCCTCTTCCGAATGATCCACGCATAAGAAAAATTTAGCTTTAGCTCCGCTTTGAATATAAGACAGCAGAGGACTGATGTCCAATCCTAATTCAAGAACATTTCCCGTTCCTGACATTCCGGTATCCGCTCCTCCCTGATGATTGAAGTAGGGATATGAAATTGTATAATCGGGTGCCGTAGCGGTTGTATCGGAAGATACTCCGGCATAGATTTTTAATTCATTCCTGTCGCTGTAATTAATAGTTGTTTTCAAATATAAACTCGGAGAAAAATCGTCTCTTACCCTTATCGTGTAAACAGTATTCGTCCAGATCCCGCCTTCATCCAGATCCAGAGCAAAAGTTCTGTACGCAACCCATATTTTTCCTCCGTCAACCCATCCGGAGCCCCATGAATTCGCCATAAGAACAGCACCGATCTCCCAGTCTTTCATGTCAACAATTTCATCCCCGTTAGTATCAATATCATTTGTGAATTTGCCGTCGCCGTTGTAATCGCATCTTATCGAATCGTTATAACCTACAAAAGTCATTGCATGATTAACGGCCGAGTCCCATCCCCAGAGTATATATTTTCCGGCTTCTTCAGTCCCTTCCGGAATAGTATTGATCTTTACCCAGCTTACGCCTGCCGAGAAATTAACAATTCCTCCAGTCGGAGAACCGTCGCAGTAGTCGTTAAAATACTGCTTGAGAGTCTGAAGGCCTTCCGGTGTTTCTACAGGAATAGCGATCGTTTCAATAATCCTTTTTTCCATTCCTGATTTATAATTGTCAAATCCGTTCATCCAGATCTTGAACATCGTATCGTAATCGGATGAAGGCCACATTCCGCCGTATGTATCTACATTTGGTATTCCGCCCGCATTTATAATCTCCCATCCCGAAAAATAAGTTGATCCGATATCACCGGAACCGCTGTTAAGAAAATTATATGTGTAATGCGTCGGATACTGATTTGCGGTTTCGGAAGCGTTCGTTCCGTTGATAGAATTCATTTCGTAAGTAAAATTATATCCTACTCCGCTTGCCTGTGCGCAGCTTCCGCCCATCTGATTGAAAATCGGGCGGAAATAAGGAAGAACCGAATTGTTCAGTTTATATGGAAGTTCCTTATTCTTATAATTACCGGGTAGAGTAAGTTTCGGGATCGCGCTGATCTTCTGCATTTCTTCAGCGTCAGGCATTTTCCATCCGCCTGCCAGCCACAGTTCTCCGTCGGGATCAGGATTCAAATTGATCAGTTCTCCGAAAGACAAAGCTATTAAAGTAAAGACGATCAACATAGAGAATTTCTTCATTTTTTAAACCTCATTAATTTTGAGTTATCCGCTGTAATATAGTAGAAATATTTATTTCCGGTCAGTATATCACTATCTTCATAGCTGGTAGTAGCTGATGTGCCTATTTCAGTAAATGTTCCGTAAGGCTGATCGCACCTGTAAATTCTGTACAGAACTGCGCCTGAAACAGTTTCCCATGTCAAAGTAGCTGAAGTAGTAGTAGCTGTGAAGTTTGAGATAGCGGGAATACTGAGGGCGGACTGCAGTGAAAACGGAATTATTCTGATGTCTGAAATATTACTGCTGTCAGTCACCCGGAATTTAATATTCCATGTCTGAGATTCTCCGTTCAAAGTTCCGCTGAAGATACCATCAGAGCTTAACTCCATACCATAAGGAAAATCGGTTGTATTAAAAGCCGTTTTCAGCCCTGAAGGATTACTTGTGTTGGCAAGCTGAGAAATTTTGCAGTCAGCTGAACTTCCGTTTGATACTCCGCAAGACCAGACAAGACCTGTTGTCATACCTGTTCCGTAAAAGAATTCTATATTTGAGTCTGCATAGATCTTTACCGCAAATTCAAGATTTGCAGTCTGCACGCCGCAGATTGATGTTTTCCACCTGACTGTCAGATGATCTGAATTTTTATAGTAAAAAATACCGTCGCCGTCAACAGGATAAGCCTGAAGGTCCTGAGAGTAAGCAGTAATTGTCCTGGTAGCTATGATGTCACCTTCATTTCTGACATAAACGAATTCATCACCGAACAGAATCGACCCGTCAGTGCAGACTGTTATATGATCGTATAATCTGCCGTAGAACGGAAAGTCAAAATCCAGATCAACAATTGCGATCCCGTCATCATCGCTGTTCGTAGTTAACAGAGTGGTAGCTTCAGACGGGAATAAGTTTGAATTACTTACCTCAGTGTAATCATAAAGCATATCCCAGACATAAGGGGAAACTCCGCTGCTCACTGAAAGCTGTTCGCTGTAAGGTACTCCTGATTGCGCATCAGGAAGAGAAGAATTAGTTATTGCAGGCTGGTTGAAGCTAGTTCCGGCTATTACGCTCATATATGTTGTAGCGTTCGTAACTATGGTAACATTTGACTGTGAGCTTGCAGTTGTAACACCGATCTCATCTACAACAGCCATGGAATTGATCCTTCCTGTTCCGGAACCGCCGGCATCCTTCTGTTCAACGCAGATAAAATACTTTACCCGCTGAGCACTATCCACATAGCTCAATAATGAACTTACATCAAGCCCAAGTTCAATCGTGTCATCGGTATTGCCCTCCATCCTGATATTTGTTCCGCCCTGATAGTTAAAAATAGGAAATGAAACAGTATGTTGAGGAACAGAGGCGGTTGTATCAGTAGAAACACCGGCATATATTTTTAGTTCCTTTCTATCGCTGTACTTGACCGATGCTTTCAGTTTAAGCTGAGGCACAAAAGAATTTTTTACTTTCATCGTATAAACAGTATTGTTGTTTATTCCTCCGTCGGCTAGAGATAAAGCCAGGGTTCTATATGGTGTCCATGCCTTTCCGGCCGTTCCCCATGATGTTCCCCATGAATTGACCATCAGTACTGCGCCTTTTTCCCAATCTTTCATGTCAATTACGCTGTCGCCGTTTATATCCAGATCGTTCGTATATCTTCCGTCCTTGTTGAAATCGTACCTGATCGAATCATTATAACCTGCGAAGGTCATTGCATGGTTCACGATTGGATCCCAGTTTAAAACTACGGTCTGACCTGCGTTTTCAGTTCCGGCGGGAAGCGTGCTTGTTGCGAATGTATAGCTGACTCCAGCCGAAAAATTTACTATACCTCCGGCTGATGAACCGTTGCAGTGGTCGTTGAAATATTGTTTCAAAGTTGCTAGCCCTTCAGGAGTATCTACTGGAATCTGGATTACTTCTGAAACTCTGTTGTTCATTCCCGTCTGATAGATCGTGAACCCGTCTTTCCAGAGAAGATTCTGGTAAGTTGTATTCGTAGTCGGCCACAAATATCCGCCATATGTAGCTACATCAGGTACTCCGCAGTTCTTAGCAATATCCCAGCCCTGGAAATAAGTTGACCCGTTAGCTCCAGAACCGTCATTTAGAAAGTTGTAAGTAAAGTGGCTTGGTAACTGATTGCTGGTATTTGTGAGCGCGGATGTTCCTCTTACAAAATTCATTTCGTAGGTCATATTATAGGCAATTCCGCTTGCCTGAGCGCAACTTCCGCCCACCTGATTGAAAACCGGCCTGAAATACTGCTTCGCGGAATTATCAAGCGCGTAAACTAATTTTGCTTTGCTGTTTTTATACGAATCCGGCATTGTCAGTTTTGGTAGTGCGTTTATCTGAGCCTGTTCCTCAGCTGTCGGATTTTTCCATCCGCCCGCCCACCACGGCTCACTGCTCGGGTCGGGATTCATGTTTATCAATTCTCCGTAAGACATAGCTATAAAAGTTAAAACGAACATGATAGATATTTTTTGCATTTATATCCTCTGATTTTATTTTCACATATGGAATATATAAAAAATTAATGTAATTGTAAAGAACGCATTTTATTAATGGATCATTGTTCTTTATTTAAGCATAATTGCTTTTTTCACAGAAATTAGTTCATCTGAACTTAGCCTGAAGTAATAAATTCCGGAAGCAAGTGCTCTACCGGAATTGTCTCTGCCGTCCCAAACAAGAACATACTTCCCGGACCTTTTAAATCCGTCAATCAGAGTCCTTACCGTTTTACCGGTATTATCAAAAACAATAAGTTTCGTATCCATATCTTTTTGAAGAGTGAAGGATATTTTAGTTTCCGGATTGAAAGGATTCGGATAATTTTGTGACAGCTCAAAATCTGAGGCTAAAAAGTTATTCTCCGGTTCAATACCGGTAGTCGAAGAAAATGTCAGATTTTTAACAGACGAAATATTACGGTCATCGGTAACTTTGAATAAAATATCCCATGTTTTATCCGTTTCAGACACAGTTCCGCTTAAAACCCCGTCAGAGCTTAAGTTCATTCCGTAAGGAAAATAAGGAGCAGTGAAAACTGTTTTTAATCCTGAAGGGTCATTTAAGTTTGAAAATTTTGATATAAGGCTATTGGTGTTATTACCGTCAGAAATTCCTGATGACCAGATAATCCCTGTTGAGATATCCTGACCATAATAAAATTCAATTTTTCCGTTTGAATACAATTTTACAGAAAAGTCAAGATTTGCGTTCATATCCTCATATGTGGAAGTAATCCATCTTACTTCAACATATTGAGCATTTTTGAAAAAGAATATACCTTCTTCGTATTCTGGCACATATGCCAGGTCCGCGCCGTAAGGAGTAATATTTCTGTTAGATATTATGTTGCTTTCATTCACGATAAACTCAAAAACTCCGCCGAAAAGAATTGAACCATTGGTAGAAACAGTAATCTGATCGTATAATTTTCCATAAAACGGAAATTGAAAATCAAGATCAATGATCCCGAATCCGTCATCGTTGTCAGAAGTTATCAACAAAGTGTCAGCCTCTTCAGGAAAAGCGGAAATATTTTGTAACTGTAGATAATCATGTTTTATTTCCCATGTATATGGAGTAATTCCGTTTTGAGCATTTAATGTGTAAGTATAAGGTTCATTTTGAAGAGCTGCGGGTAAAGAATTTGTTAAAATCTCAGGCGGAGAAAAATTAACAGATTTTACGATTGACATATAAGTTGTTGAATTATTTTTAATATAAATACCGGATTGTCCTGATACAGTTTCGTTTGAATCTGCATCAAGGATTGAAAATGTAATTATTTCTCCCTCACCGGTATTATCCGGATCAATTTCCTTTATGCAAATAAAATACTTTGCAAAATCCTCTGGAATTGCAAATGCAAGCAAAGGTGTAATATCAAGGCCGAATTCAAGTTCATTGGTGCTCCCCGACATTCCGTACCATGCGCCTCCCTGATAAAGGAAAAGCGGAAATTCAACAATGTGTTCAGGTATGGTCGAAGAAGTGTCGGCAGATACACCGGCATATATTTTTAGATTAGCTCTCTGGTTGTGGCTAATAACGGCTTTCATTCTTAAAGAGGGTTTTGATGATTGTTTTGCCCTGATAGAACTAACAGTATTGTTCCAGATTCCTCCTTCAGAAATATCGAGAGCCAGTGTTCTGTACATTACCCATGCTTTTCCAAGATTTCCGAAAGATGTCCCCCAAGAATTTACCATCCTCAACCCGCCTATCTCCCAGTCTCTCATATCAACGATACCATCTCCTGTAATATCTAGATCATTAGTGTATCTTCCGTCATAATTATAATCAACTCTTATAGAGTCATCGTAACCAGTAAATGTCATAGCATGGTTCATTTCGTGATACCACTTTTTTATAACAAACTGACCTTCGTTTGGAGTTCCTGCCGGAAGAGTTCCGGTAACCCAAGATCCGTAAACTCCTGCGGCAAAATTTGCTACACCGCCATTTACTGAACCGTCTGCGTGATCAATGAACCATCGTTTTAATGTATAAAGCCCTTCGGGTGTATTTACAGGTATATTGAATTGCTCTTTCACCCGGTTATTCATGCCGGTTTCCCAATTTTGATATCCGTTCATCCAAGCTATATTGGAATTTTCAACAGGATACATACCTCCGTAAGTTGCAACATCAGGGCATCCGTTGGCTTTAATGATCGCCCATCCGTCAAAATACCAGGATCCGTTGTCGTATCCGTCATTTAAAAAATTATAAGTATGATGAGTAGGGAATTGGTTTTCCGGGATAACAGCCGATGTTCCCCTTTCAAAGTTGATTTCATAAGTGAAATTATATCCTACTCCGCTTGCTTGTCCGCAGCTTCCGCCAGTCTGACTGAATACCGGTCTGAAATATGGTAAATGCGAGTTGTCTATTCTGGAAGGTAATGTATCTTTTCTGTTCTTGCAGTATTCAGGTAATTTCAAGACGGGGATCGCTTTGAATCTCGCCATCTGTTCCGGCGTCGGTTCGGAAATACCGCCCACCCACCACGGTTCGCCATTCGGATCGGGGTTTGCATTAAATAATTCTCCGAATAAAGCTGTTTGAGCTACAACTAGAATGGCCAATACAAACTTATACATTGTGATTCCTCTTGATATTTCTTGGAAGCTAATTAAATATCTTTGAAAAGTAAATAAAAATATCACTATTTTAAATACAGCATTTTTGCGTAAACGGCATCTTTGTTTTCTATCATTATAGCACTGAAATATATTCCTGCTGTTAAATTTTCCGGTTCCCAGTCAACTGAATGACGGCCGGATTTGAAAAATATGTTATCAATAATTTTATCAACTAATTGACCGCTTGAATTATATATTAGTAAAGTAATTTTACTTGCATCAACAAGATTAAAATTTATTTTTGTATTGGGATTGAACGGATTAGGATAATTCGAGATAACATATCCTTCGACTTCATTCGTATCTTCAATACCGGTAGTCGAGTTGAATTCGAACTGTTTTTGCGATGATATCCCGTTCCAGTCGGTAATTTTTATCGTCAGAAGCCAGACCTTACTGTAATCGGAAACAAGGCCGGAAATGATCCCGTCGTCATCTATAGATATCCCGTAAGGAAAATCAGGCGCGGTGAAAGTTATTTTCAGATTGGATGAATTAAATGCGCCGCTTATTGACGGAATGATATAATTATTGAGACTGCCGTTTGATATTCCGCAGTACCATTCAACACCTTCTGTCTGACCGTCTGCGTGGAAGAATTCAATTTTTCCTCCG
>Ga0066600_10000419_pt1 | contig 15815 bp, 16 predicted proteins | sample Lowcelwee11metaG_FD_59486 | JGI IMG/M metagenome (GOLD analysis project Ga0066600, IMG submission 59486) | Freshwater pond sediment microbial communities from the University of Edinburgh, under environmental carbon perturbations - Low... | ecosystem: Environmental > Aquatic > Freshwater > Pond... | reverse complement strand
CACACGGACACGCAATCACCAGCACCGCCACCGCATTCAGGATGGCCTGTTCCCAGTGGCCGGTGGCCAGGCCCCAGCCGAGCAGGGTGAGCGCAGCGATCACCAGCACCACCGGCACGAAGACGGCGCTCACGCGGTCCACGATGCGCTGGATCGGGGCCTTCTTGGCCTGGGCCGACTCGACCATGCGCACGATGCGCGAGAGCGTGGACTCGGCGCCCACGGCGGTGGTCTCCACCAGCAGCAGGCCCTCGGCATTGACGGCGCCGCCCGTGACCTTGTCACCCGCGTGCTTGGCCACCGGCAGGCTCTCGCCCGTGATCAGCGATTCGTCCACCTGGCTGGAGCCGGTGGTGATGACACCGTCCACCGGGATGCGTTCACCCGGGCGGATCACCACCGTGTCACCGACCTTCACACGCGCCATCGGCACGTCCAAGTCGCCGGAGGGCGTGCGCACCCGCGCCACCTCGGGCTTCAAGGCATTGAGCGCCGCGATGGCGGCGGTGGTCTGGCGCTTGGCGCGCGACTCCAGCCATTTGCCCAGCAGCACCAGCGTGACGATCACCGCCGAGGCCTCGAAGTACAGGTGCGGCGTACCGTGTTCCGCGTGTTTGAACAGCAGGTAGACGCTCAGACCATAGCCGGCGCTGGTGCCCAGGGCCACCAGCAGGTCCATGTTGCCGGCGCCGGCGCGCACCGCCTTCCAGCCGGCGCGGTAGAAGCGCGCGCCCAGCCAGAACTGCACCGGTGTGGCCAGCGCAAGCTGAAGCCAGCCGTTGATGGTCCATTCGATACCAAAAAGCATGGCGAGCATGGGCAGCACCAGGGGCAGCGACAGCGTGGCGGCCAGCGCCACGGGCCACCAGGGTTCGCCCTTGCTTTTGGACGGCACGACATTGCCGTCCTCGGTTGACTCCGTACCTACGCTGTATCCGGCCTTCTCAACCGCGGCCACCAGACTGGCCCCGGTGGTGGATGGCTCCGCGTTCACCGTGGCCCGTTCGGTGGCCAGGTTGACGCTGACAGCCGTCACGCCGGCAACGGCCTTCAAGGCCTTTTCGACGCGGCCGACGCACGAGGCGCAGGTCATGCCTTCGATGGGGAACTGATGCTCTGTGAGCGACAAGGTGGGGGTGTTCATGACAGGCTCCAATGATTGAGGGTGGAGCGGATGTTTGGCCTTGACACGGTGTCAAGCGCAACCGCCGATGCGGCTTGACCTTGCCTTCGTGGCAATGCCCAGAGTGCGGATTCCCTCAATCCTTTGCGGAGTCATCCATGCACGAATTCCACCTCCCCGACATGACCTGCGGCCACTGCGCCTCCAAGGTCAATGTGACCCTCAAACTGGTCGATCCAGCCTGCGAGATCCAGCTCGATCTGCCACGGCAGCTTGTCAGCGTGAAGAGCGGTGAAGATCGCGAGGCCTTGGTCGAAGCGCTCACCGAAGCTGGCTACCCGCCGCGCTGACACGCGATGGTCAAGACCCTCCAGGTGGGGGCTTGACCTTCCCACCATGACAAGCTACATCCTTCGAACCATGCAGCCACCCAGACCACGGAGCACACCATGACAACCCTCATGAACATCGGCGAAGCGGCCGCTGCCGCAGGCGTCTTTGCCAAGATGATTCGCCACTATGAGCAGATTGGTTTGCTGCCTGAGGCCGAACGCAGCGAATCGGGCTATCGTCTTTACGGCGATCGCGATGTCTCGGTGTTGAGATTCGTCCGCCAGTCGCGCCACCTCGGATTTTCGATGGCCCAGATCGCTGAGCTCATCGGACTGTGGAGCGATTCACAGCGCACCAGCCGAGAAGTCAAGGCCGTGGCCCAACGCCACCTGGCCGACCTCGAAGAAAAGCGACGTGAAATCGATCAGATGATGGACGGCCTGTCGGTGCTGGTGGCGGCATGCCACGGCAATGACCAGCCTCATTGCGCCATCCTGGAAAAACTCTCACTGGGCAGTCTGGCCCAGCACCAACCTCAACACAAACCGCAGCTCAAGAAATCCCTTGCCAAAACCGAGGAGTCCGGTGTTGGCACTTCCAGCCACATCGACCTCATGGCCTGGATGCGCGGCGTTCACGTTCACCACGGTACTCACTGAGGCTGGAAAGCCCAACAAGGCAGGAACGCGATTTGTTTGACCACGTGCGACTTCTGTCCACCTGAAACCGGCCGTTGATTCTTCGAGAATTGCTTTCCTTTGGACGACCGCTGCTGGAAACAGACCGTGAGGTCACGATGCGCCCACCGCTGACAGCAAACGCTGCAAAACCGAACTCTGATTGTTGAAGGTCGCATCGGACTGAGACCGGTTGTTTGTGAACCTTGCCCAATAACTGGGCCTCACAACAGCGATCTTTAGCGTGTGACCACGGTCGCCCGGGACGCACTTGGCATGGGTTATGTACCACCCAGTGCAAGCCATTTTTTCACGTCGAAGGTCTCGTCTTAGCGGCAGGCTTGGCCCTCATGGGTGGTTCAAAGGAACATAGGCATATGGCGCAGTTCTGCATCGGTGCCCAGGTTTGTACTGATCGGGCGTTGTGCAACCGCCATCGAAACGCATCAAATTCTCCTGATCTCGAGCAGATAGTCAACGCTGATCAAATATGGCGGGACGGTGCCCAGAGCGAAGTGTCACGCTCCGACATACGCGCTGGATCAGCTGGCTGAAAGGAGTGCTCGCACACGCAGCCGGGTGATATGTGCGATCTGCGTCATGGCCTCGTCGAACTCATCAGCCGTATCACGATCGATGCGACGCTGCATTTCGTCGAAGATCTGCGCCTTCGTATGGCGCAACGCGGCGATGATGAAGGGCATGCCGTGTCGACCACGGTATATGCCATTCAGGTGCGCCATGCGCGCCATCTCCTCCTGCGTCATTGAACCCAAGCCGGCACTGGCTTGCTCGTGCTGCGAATCGTTCGTCATTGATCCGGCTTGCGCCTCGCGCCCGGCCAGCTCGGGATGTCCGCACAAGAATGCGATTTGCGTCGTGTGTGGTGATCGGCGCACCACCCCGATCATGGCCGCGTGCAGCGCCTCAGCACTGGCGAAAGGTCGTTCGAGCCACGCCGACTCGGCGACCCAGGGCGCGTGTTCGAAGGTCTCACCCAGCGCCTTGACGAACGCACCGCGGTCCATGGCATTCAAGGCATCGAGAGTCAACGGAGCATTCAACACAGGCACCCCGTTCTTTGATCGGCGTGACTTTGGAGCACATCCTGCACCGATGGCTCCCCTCCGAACTGCGCCATAGCAGCCACCACACCACTGCCAGCCAGCGGTACGCCAGCCAGCTTCAAACCCATCTCGACACCGGACAGGGCACCCATCAAGGTCAGTTCGTTGCAATCACCGAGGTGACCAATTCGGAACATGCGTCCCTTCAGTTTGCCCAGACCGGCACCGAGCGAAAGGTCGAATCGATCATGGATCAAACGGCGCAACGCATCGGCGTCAACCCCCAGTGGTGTGATCACTCCGGTCAATACCGGTGAATAAACGTTTGGGTCGGCGCATTGGATCGGCAAACCCCAGGCATTCACCGCAGCGCGAACGCCCGTCGCCCAACGTTGATGGCGTGCGAAGACTGCCGGGAGCCCCTGCTCAAGCAGCATGTCCAGTGCCTCGCTCAGACCATAGAGCAGGTTGGTGTTTGGCGTGTAGGGCCAGTAGCCAGTCCGGTTCATCTCAATGATCTCGTCCCAGGCCCAGAAGGCTTTTGGCAAACGAGCGGACTTGCTGGCCTCGATCGCCTTTGGCGACAAGGCGTTAAAGCTGATACCCGGAGGCATCATCAAGCCCTTTTGCGAACCACTGATCGTGACATCGACGCCCCATTCATCGTGGCGGTAATCGGCGCTGGCCAGGCCTGAGATGCTGTCGACCATCAGCAGCGCCGGGTGCCCAGCGGCGTCGATCGCGCGGCGCACCGCAGCTATGTCGGAGGTCACTCCGGTAGAGGTCTCGTTGTGCACAACGCACACGGCCTTGATCTGGAAATCGCTGTCTTCGCGCAAGCGCTGTTCGATCCGGTCGGCCTGAACGCCATGGCGCCAACTGTTGGGCAGGCCGGTGGTCTCATCGTAGCCGGGCAGGGCTAAAAATTCAGGATCAAGGCCAAGACGCAGCGCCATCTTGTTCCAAAGCGTTGCGAAATGCCCGGTTTCGAACATCAGCACCTTGTCTCCGGAGCTCATGACGTTGACGAGAGCGGCTTCCCAGGCACCCGTGCCCGACGCGGGGTAAATGCACACTGGGTGTCGAGTCCGAAATACTTGTTGAAGGCCGGCAATCACTTTCAAGCCCAGGGCTCCGAACTCGGGGCCGCGGTGGTCGATGGTTGGCAGACTGATCGCACGGAGGATGCGGTCTGGAACCGGGCTGGGACCAGGGATTTGCAGGAAGTGACGACCAGAAGGGTGTTTGTCGAGGAGGATCATGATGTATGGAAGAAGTGAAAATCAGAGTTGCACCGAAGCTTGGCCAATGCCTTCGAATAAGACGTGGACGTGGTCGCCAGCCGCCGCACTCAGGATGCCGACCCAGGTACCGGTGGTGACGACGGATCCCACAGGAATAGTCCGGCCTTGCCGAGTCGCATGGCGCAACCAGGCTGGCAGCACGAACAGGGGGTCGTTCATCGGATGGGTGCCGCACCGCTCAACGAGGGGTTGGCCGCCAATCTGCACCTGGCAGGACTGTTGCCCCCAGTCTTGGGGCCGGAACGGGGTCCATTCACCAAGCACCAAAGCGCCATGCGACTGCAGATCCGCGAGCTTGGCCAGCGCAGGCGCGTCCAGACCTTCGACCCAGCGCGAGTCGACGATCTCGATGGATACGCACATTGCGTCGACGAGCTTCCCTGCCTGGCCAAAGTCGAGTTCGCTCGCCATGACTGGTGTCACATCACAGGCCAGTCTCAAAGCGATCTCGGCTTCTATGCCACGCATCTGGAACGGCCATTCGCCTGCTTCGGCTGGGCTCGACCAGACCCCGTCGGGCGGTAGTGGCGCATGCGTGAGTACTGCCTCACGCGAAGGTCCGCCCGATTTCCAGTAGCACGCAGGCGCATCACCGTACCAGCCGAAACGCGCCGCAACAGCCTCCTGGACTGCGTACGCAGACAATGCATCCGGCAAGAACGACGTGCCTGCCGCAACTGGTTCGTGGTTGTGCCGCGCGCGCGCCAGCTGACCTGCTGTCGTTTCTATGATGTTCATATGGTCTTTCATCACAGGTCGGGCCAACGGTGAGCCCAGGGAGCTGCGGCTTCATAGGCTTCGCCTAGATCGAGCAGGGTGTCGTCACTGCCGTAAGCGCCAATCAACTGGACGCCAATCGGCAGTCCTTCGGACGACGGCTCGGCAGGCAGCGCAAGCCCTGGGAGGCCGGCTGCATTGACCCATCCGGTATAGATCGCGTGACCCCGCGGCCCGACATCCTGTCCGTCTATGCGGGGCGGAAATGCCTCTTTCGCGGGCCAGGGCAAGGCTGCTGCAGACGGCATCAGGATGCCATCAACGCCTTCGAAAAGAGCGGCACAGGTGCGCCTCAGCTGTGTCACATGGTCGATGATCTGCCACAGGCGCGAAGCCGGCAGGCGCCGACCGGCGTCTGCCATGTCGCGGTACTTGACCGAGGCATGTTCGGCCCAGTCGGGATGTGCCTCGAACATGCGCGCCAGTCCGATCTGACCGATCTGGGGCCAAGCCTCAACGAAGAAGTCCAGGTCCAGCGGTAACGCACTGGCCTCGACGTGGTGACCTAGATCGGCGAAAACGCGGGCGGCTTGCTGCGCACTGCGCGCAATCTGTGGGTCCAAGGGCGCGCTGCCGAAACGCTCGACGTAGATGAGGCGCTTCGGCGCCTTCGAACGCGGATATGCCTGCGCAGCCTGCGCGGCCGTCAACGATGATCGATCGACCGGGTCCGGCCCGCGCAATGCATCGAACAACAGCCGCGCGTCGGCCACAGTACGGGCCAAGGGGCCGATGACTTCGAAATCAAGCAGCAGGCTGGGTAGCACATGCTGCCGTGGCCAGGCACTCAACGACGGTTTCAGACCGACCACACCGGCATGTGATGCCGGTCGGCGGATCGACCCACCGCCGTCCTGTCCGATGGCCAGTGGAGCGATGCCAGCGGCCAGGGCAGCGACGGCGCCACCGCTCGAACCGCCGGGTGTCAGTGACAGTGACCAGGGGTTACCCGTTGTGCCAAACAACGGGTTGTCGGTGTAGCCCTCAAGTGCGAACTCCGGCACATTGGTTTTGCCAACAATCAAAGCGCCGCCCGAGCGTGCACGGCCAACGGAGAACTCGTCGTGTCCGGGCTGATGCTCGCGCAGCGCCCTCGTACCCCAGCTCGTCGGCTGATCGATCGTCAGCAGGCTGTCTTTCACTGTTATCGGGATGCCGTCGAGTGCAGACAATGCCTGCCCGTTGGCAATCCGCTTCGCGGAGGCCCTCGCCTCATCCAGCACATGCGAGTCGCGCCGCGCGATGACAGCATTCAGGCGACCGTTTACCGCGTCCATGCGATCCAGGACCGCCCGCGTTACGGTGACTGGGTCCAGAGTGCCATCGCGATAGCAATGCTGAAGTTCGCTGGCCGACAGACGCCACAGCGTGCTTTCATCTTTGGCGTTCATCACATTTTTCCCGGCAACCAGGTCGCAATGCCTGGCACAAGCATCAGCAAGATCGTGAAGGCGATCATGATCAACACATAAGGCACAGCGCCGACGATGGCGTCATGGATACCGCCCTTGTCGGGCCGGATGCCCTGCACGACGAACAGGTTCATTCCAACGGGCGGCGTGATCATGCCGAGTTCGCACATCAGCACGATGAAGATGCCGTACCAAACCGGATCGATACCCATCGCGGTGACAATGGGGAAAGTGATGGGTATCGTCGCCACCATCATTGACAGCACGTCCATGAACATGCCGAGCAACAGGTAGAACACAATCAGCACCAGCAACAACTGTGTCGCAGTGAGCCCGAAGGAGGTGACCCAGGCGGTCATCGCTTCTGCCACACCGGTCAGGCTGATCGCCAAGTTGAGGATGAATGCTGCGGTGATGATCAGCAGGATCATGCCGGTGGTCTTGGCAGTTTGCACGAAGCAATGCTGTAGCAGCAGCCATGTCAGCTTTCGGCTCTTCCAGGCAAACAGCAGTGAGGCGATCACTCCCAGCGCTGCCGATTCGGTGGTGGTTGCCAGACCGCTGTACAGGCTGCCCATCACAATGAAGAACACCACTCCGGGCGGCACCAGGTCCTTCAACAGGTGTATTCGCGTGGCCAGGGGCACCTTTTCCTCGCGCACCGCCTTGCCGGTGAACAACGCGTGCAACAGGATGAAACCCATGAACGCCCCTGCCAGCAGCAGGCCAGGAATAATGCCGGCGACGAACAGCTTGCTGATCGAGGTATCGGTCAACGAGCCATAGATGATCATGTTGACAGACGGGGGTATCAGGATGCCGAGCGTGCCGCCGGCAGCGATGGACCCGAGCGACATGTCCATGCGGTAGCCGCGCTTGTACAGCGACGGCAGCGCCACTGTGCCGATCGTGGCGGCCGTGGCTACCGAGGAACCTGACGTCGCAGCAAACAGCGCGCTGCAACCGACGTTGGTGTGCAGCAAGCCGCCAGGCAGTCGTCCGAGCCAGGCAGCAAGCGCGCCGAACATACGGTCGGCGATGCCCGATCGGAGAAGCAACTCGCCCATCAGAACGAACAGCGGAATCGCGGTCAGCAGATTGTCGTTGTGGACACCCCAGACGACGGGCGCGATCGAATCGATGAACGGAACGCCATAGGCGAACAGGCCCCCGATGATGCCGATCGCGGCCATGGCCACGGCGATCGGCAAGCCGAGCAGCATCATGCCCAACATGGCTGCGAATGCAATCAGGATGTAGGAAACATTCATTTTTGCGCTCCGGTATGGACAAGGGGGCTTGGCGCCAAGGTCTCGCCACTTGAGCGCGTCTTGAGGTCATGCAATTCTTCGTCGACCTCGTCCTTGGTGGTGCGCGGACCGAACTCGAGATTCAGGACCCTGAAGTCACCGCGCACCAGCAGCCAGGTGGCACGCAGAGCGAAACCGAGCGACACCAAGGCGAACATGATCAGCCCGACGAGCCAGGCTGATTGCGGATACTGCAGCGGTGTGGCCCAAGGTGTCTGCGACACACTCTGGTATGCCTGCGTGTCCTGGACGACGAACCATGCGAGATAGGCCAATAGCCCAGCGAAGGCGGCCAGACAGACCACAGACAACCAGTTGAGCCCCGTTTGCAGCCATGACGGCAGGCGGTCGTGGAACACATCGACTCTGATGTGCGTGCGTCCCATCAGAGCCAGACTGAAAGCAATGGTTGCCCCCAGCGCCAAGGTGTATCCGCCGAGTTCATCGGCGCCTTGCAACGAAAAATTGAAGATCTTGCGGGCTAGCGTCTCGACCGCCACCATGCATGACAAGGCGACGAAGATGAAACCGAATAGTGTGCCCAGCCAGCGTTCGATGGCGTCTTTCATAATGGGATCCTGGTTCGAAGTACAGGGCGGGCGACGCGAGGTGCGCGCCGCCTGAGCGGGGTGGATCAGGTCACTGAACGCCGATGGCTTTACCGACGGTCTTCTTCCAAGCGGCGGAGCAGCCAGGATTGGACTTGTCGCAGATTTCAGCCCAGGTAGGCAGCGAGATCGAGGCCACCGCCTTGCGTACGGTTTCCTTGTCTGCGTCGGTAACTGGTACGTTGACCAGTTTGAACTTCTTGCCCGTGGTGCAGGGATCTTTACCGGCGTTGCAGTTGATGGCGTCCTGCGTCAGCTCCTGCGAATAGGCCCAGATATCGTCAACCAGCGTATTGAACGCCGCTTGCATCTTCGATTTCTGATCAGGGCTCAAGCGATTCCACGACTTCATCGTCATCGCATAGCCGTTCATTGCCATCTGGAAGCCAAGCGCGTACTGGTGCGTAGCCACTTCGGGCCAGTTCGATGAGTTGGCCGAACTGGGACCGGTGATTGCGCAATCGACCACACCCAGCGACAACGATTGGTGCACTTCGGTGAAAGACAGCGGCACTGGCGTACCACCAACCGATTCAATGAATTTGGCCAAGTTTTGATCGTAGACGCGTACCTTCATGCCGGCCATATCGGCGAGCTTGGCAATCGGTTTCTTGCAGAACAGAATCTGCGGGCCAAAGGGCCAAATGCCGAGCAGCTTGACCTGAAACTGCTTCTGCAGACGCTGGTCGAGCGCGTCGCTGTAGGACTCGTACACCTTGCGAGCGGTCGCATAGTCAGGCGCGGCGCCAACCAGGTCCATGCCGAGCAGCGTTGGCTCGTCGCGCGAGTTCTGCGACACGCGCAGCGACACGATGTCGAACAGGCCGGCTTTCATCACACGCAACTGTTCAGTGTCCTTGATGCCGAGCGAGTCGATCGACTTGTAGTCGGCGTCGAACGGCAGGCCGGTGCGCTTCGCAAAGTCGTCGAAGAAAGGCTTTTCTTTGTTTTTCTGGATCAAACCTGTGGCCGCAGGCTGGCCGACAACCTTGAGGGTGACGCGGTCCTGGGCTTGTGCGCCGGAGGAAATGCCGAGGGTCAGCGCGAGCGCCGCAGCGATGGTGGTCAGATGGTGCTTGAGCGACATGAAAGTCTCCTGAAGTGGATGATGAGGCGAACGGAAACCAGGACAGATCAGTAACCCAGCGCTCGCGGCAGGGTCGTGACGATGGCGGGGAAAAAGATGCACAGGGCGAGAACGGCATACATCAGCGTGATAAAGGGCCATGCGCTTTTGACGAGCTCGCGCATCGGCACTTGGGTGACACCACTGACGACGAAGAGCACGACGCCGACCGGGGGCGTGAGCATGCCGATGACGAGGTTGAGCACGAAGACGAAGCCGAAGTGCAGCGGGTCAATACCGTATTGAAGCGCGATCGGGTGCAGGAGCGGCACGAGCATGATGTAGGCCGCGTTCGACTCCAGGAACATGCCAACGATGAACAGGATCACCGCCACCAATCCCAGGAAAACAAGTGGGTCGGTGGTCATCGCCCGCAGGAAAACCGACAACTGCTGTGGTAACAGGTCGACAGTCATCAGGTACGTGATGATCGACGCGAAGGCGATCAGCGCACCGACCACGGCGGATGTGATTCCGGCACGGAGGACGATGCCAGGCAAGTCACTCAGAGAAAGCTTGCGCGTGATCAGGAAGCCGATCACCAGCGAATAGACGACAGCGATCGCTGCACCTTCGGTGGCCGTGAAGGCGCCGCCAACGATGCCGCCGATCACGATCACCGGCATCAGCAACACAATCAATGACCGGCGCAGTTCGACCAAGACGTTCTTGACGCTGAAGGATTCGCCTGTGACAGCCCACCCACGTCGGCCAGCAATCCACGAGCACAGCAGCATGAAGCCGACGCAAATGACGATACCGGGTACGACGCCGGCCATGAACAAGCCTCCAACAGAGACCGACGAGCCGGCCATGAAGGCGTAGACGATCATCGCACCCGACGGCGGCAGGATCGGCCCAAGGTTGGCGGCTGCGGCCACAATCGCAGCCGCGAACGGTCGGTCATAGATCTTTGACAGCGAAGGAACGAGGATGGCTGACAATGCGCTGGCGTCGGAGACCGCCGCGCCCGACACGGTGGCCAACCCGGCGCCAGACAGCATCGTCACATGCGCCATGCCGCCACGTACCCGGCCGACCACCGAATTGGCCAGAGAGATCAGTCGCTCAACGATGCCGGCCTTGATCATCAGCTCACCGGCGAGCATGAAGAACGGAATAGACATCAGGGGAAAGGAATTGACCGCATGCATCATTCGCTGCGGCACCATCGAGAAGTCAACACCGGTGACCCACAGTGCGGCCATCGCGGCGACACCCATCGCAAACGCGATCGGCAGGCCCAGGCAGGCCAGTAGCATGAAGCCGAGGACGATAGCGGCGCTCATTCGGCCCCCCCAGCGGCGAACGTCGACGGCCCTTGGATCGCGATGCGGACCAGGTGCAACGCTGACAGCAGCGCACCGACGCCGACCGGCACGATGAACCAGCCAACGCTCCAGTCGAGCACGGACATGAACTCGTCCCACTGCTCTGTCGCCACACCCAGCGCTGCCCAAGCAATGACCAGCATCATCGCGGCAGAGAGCCAAGCGCCTCCGCGCCTCAAGACCATCTGTACCTGTATAGGCATCTTGGCGACGACGATATCGATGCCAATGTGCGCGCCCTGGCGCACGCCGAGCGGAATGGCCAAGAAAATGCTCCACACGAAGGCCAGGCGCGACACCTCGTCTGCCCAGTCGAAGGACTTGTTGAAGCCGTAGCGCAAGGCGACTTGCGCCGAGACCACACCGACCATCACCGTGACAGCCAGCAAGAGCGATACCAGCACGAATCTATCAAGCGCATGCAGGGTGCGTCCCGGCCACGATCGGGTGTCATAAACGACGGGAAGGACAGGGTGGCTCACGTGGACCTCCGTGTGGTGTCTGACAGTTACTTCTTGGCAACTTCGGACAGGACCTGGTCAACCAGCGCTGCGCCAGCACGCTTCTTGACGACCTCATCGATCACGGGCGCCGTTAGCTTGCGCATTTCCTCGCGCGCGGCGGGCGAAATTTCGGTGTAGGTCATCGACTTCTTCAGGTCGCCCAGAGCCTTGCTCTCTGTTTCGATGGCCAGCTTTCGTTGGTACGCGATCGTCGCCGCCATCGCTTCGCGCACCGCTTTCTGGTGTTCAGGCTTGAGCTGTTCGAGGGCCTTCTTGCTGCCAATTACAGCGATGAAGTCGAAGAAATGGCCAGAGTTGGAAAGGTGCTTCTGCACCTCGCCGTAACGCGACGCCGAGATCACCGTGTAGGGATTTTCCTGCGCATCCACGACGTGTTGCTCGAGTGCCGAGTACAGCTCCTTGACGTCCATCGACACAGGATTGGAGCCCAGCGCACGGAACGACGACAAGTGCGTCTCGCTCGGCTGCAGGCGCAGCTTGAGCCCCTTCAGATCAGCGACGCTCGAGATCGGGCCACGGCTGTTGGTGATATGGCGCATGCCAAGTTCCATCCAGCCGAGCGACGTGAATCCCTTGTCCTGCAGCTTTTTCTCGATCACATCACCAACGGCGCCGTCAATGACGCGCAGCGCGACTTCGCGATTCGGGAACACAAACGGCAATGCCACGGCTTCGAGTTCAGGGACGATGCGCGACATGTAGGCAGCGCCAACCCAGGTCAACGCCAACGTGCCGGAGCGCACTGCATCAACGTTTTCCTTCGCACCGCCGAGCTGCATGGCGGGGAACACGTCAACCTGCAGTTCGTTGTTCGTGCGCTTCACGATTTCAGCTTTGAACACTTTTTCGACGGCGACGCTGCTCGGGTGTTCGGTGGCGAAGTTGCCCGCGATCTGGAGCTTTTGCTGCGCTTGGGATGGCGCAGAAACGAGCAGGAGCGCAGCCAGCGTCAGTGGCTTCAGCAAACTGGTGAGTGATGAGTTTTTCATGGGATCTCCTGGTATGAATTGAGGTTCAGACATGGCGACGGCTGGCAAGCAGTCGTTCAAGGGCAGGGCTAAGTCCCCGATTGGCTTTGACGGGGGGAGGTGCGAAGCTGCCACGCACCGCCTTCCCAGGTTGCAGCGCGATCAGTGATTCGACATGGCGCACGGCGCTCGACACACCGTCAACCACCGGCACCGGTAAGCGACCGCGCAAGCTACGCGCCAGTCCGGCCAGGGGGGCACCGGCCAGGACGATCACATCAGTCCCGTCTTCGTCGACACACCGTTCTGCCAATGCGACTAGGCGTTCGCCCTGGTTTCCTTGCACGTTGCCGATATCGGCCAATGGCTCATCCAAACCTCGGATACTGGCCAGCCGGCCATCGAGACCGATGTGCTGCACCGTCTCGCGGTACCAGGCGCGGATGCGTTGGGAGATGGCGACGATCGAAAAGCGTTGGCCGAGCAGGCTGGCGCTCGCCAATGCCGCCTCGGTCAGGCCAGTCACTGGACAAGGCAGCGCTTCGCGCAGGCCAGCCAGGCCAGGATCGCCGAAGGCCGCAACGATCACCGCGTCGAAGCGCTCGTGATGCTTCGCAGCGACCTCAGCCGCTGCATATGCCCCAATCAGCGCTTCGAAACGGGTTTCGATGTAGGCGACGCCAAACGGCGCTGTGATGACCTCGATTTGGGTGCCCTGTGCCGCACTGCGCTCGGCCTCGGCACGGATCAGATCGGACACGCTGTCCGAGGTGTTGGGGTTGATCAGGAGGATGTTCATCGTACGACCTCAACGGCTTTGAGGCCGCAGACTGGGTGTGCCGCAGCTAAGGAAGCGGCCCCGGCCAGCGCGTGGATGGAAATTGCTTCCGTCCCAGACAACTTCGCCGCCAGCCAACGTCAGCCCGGGCCAGGCCTTCAGCTTCATGCCCTCGTATGGGGTGTAGTCGACTGCGTGGTGCAACCGCGCATTTGTCAACTCGAATTCACCCTCGTCCCACATCACCAAGTCGGCGTCAGAGCCGGGAGCGATAGTGCCCTTGCGGGGGTGCAGGCCATAGGCCTTTGCCGGGTTGGTAGAGGTCAGCTCGACAAACTTCGACAAGGTGATGCGACCTTTGAGCACACCTTCTGAATACAGCAACGGCAGGCGGGTCTCAAGCCCCGGAATACCGTTTGGTATATGCCTGAAGGGCACTTCTTGACCGCCCGGCTTCTTGCCCTCGGGGTCGTCGAAGCGAAACGGCGCATGGTCGGATGAGAAAATCGTGAACAGTCCATCGTTCAGACCATTCCAGATCACTTCCTGGTTGCCCTTGTCGCGCGGTGGCGGGCTGCAGACGCAACGAGCACCCTTGTAGCTGTCGTCGATGCCCAGGTCTTCAGCGGTCAGAAAAAGGTACTGCGGACAGGTTTCGGCATGCACCTGCAGGCCATGCGCGCGTGCCCAGCGGATCTGCTCGACCGCTTCACGCCCAGAAACATGCACGACCAGAATCGGCACATCAACCAGTTCTGACAGTGCGATGGCGCGGTGCGTGGCTTCGCGCTCGACCAGCATTGGCCGCGAATGTGCATGGAACCTGGGCGCGATGCGCCCGGAAGCTTCAAGGCGCTTGCTGAGCCATTCGATGCAGTCAGCGTTCTCAGCGTGGATCATTGCCATCGCACCCTCCTCGCGCGCCACCGACAGCACGTCCAGGATCTGGCCATCATCAAGTTTCAAATCGTCATAGGTCATGTAGACCTTGAACGAGGTGTAGCCGGCGCGTATCAGCGACGGCAGCTCGTCGTTCAGTACCGTCGGCGTCGGATCGCTGACGATCATGTGAAAGGCGTAGTCGATATGTGCCTTGCCCTCGGCGCGGCGATGGTAGTCGTCGACGGCGGCACGCAATGACTGGCCTTTTTCCTGCGCGGCAAACGGAATCACCGTTGTGGTGCCGCCGCAGGCGGCCGAACGGGTGCCGCTTTCGAAGTCATCGGCCATGCGAAGCGGTGCCGCCATTGGTTGATCAAGATGGCAATGAGCGTCTACGCCGCCCGGCGTGACAACGCGGCCAGCGGCGTATATCTCTTGCCGCCCCTTGGCCAGAGCAGCGCCAAGCGCCTCGATCCGGCCGTCACGGATGCCAATGTCGGCTTCGAAACAATCGCTGGCTGTTGCCACCCGTGCTTGGCGAATCACGAGATCAAATTCGCTCATGACACGACTCCGTCACGGATCAACGGGCTGGTCCAACTGCGCGTTCTAAAAAACAGGGGTGTCGACAACATGATCCTGGGCTTCCTCAGTGGCTACCAACACCTGCACTTCTGAAGTAGCCAGAAGTCAACAGCAAGCGCGATAAATGTCGTATTCAATGTCGACAGTGTTGCCCACATTTAGAATGTCGAACATAGTGTTTACACCTATGTTGACAATAAAGTCCGGTGCACCCATGATGGTCTTGAGCACCATCGTTGTGCCGAAACCCTTCAACCCGTCTGCAGGAGTCCCTTCATGTCCCGCCCCATTCGTATCGGTGTGTTGACACCTTCATCCAATACCGCGCTGGAGCCATTGACCAGCGCCCTTGCAGCCGCAGTACCCAACTGCAGCGCGCACTTCTCGCGCTTCAAGGTGACTGAGATAGCCTTGTCCGACCGCGCGCTCGGCCAGTTCGACGACAGCAAAATCCTGACTGCAGCTGAACTGCTGGCCGATGCCAAGGTCGACGTCATTGCCTGGAGCGGCACTTCATCCGGCTGGCTCGGGTTCGATGCCGATCAGCGCCTAGTCGAGCGAATTCGAGAACGCACCGGCATTGCAGCAACCACTGCAGTACTGGCTTTGAACGAGCTGATGGCGTTGCGCAACATTCGGAGGCTGGCGCTGGTGAGCCCCTACACCGCCGATGTACAGCAGCGCATCATTGACAACTACGCCGCACGCGGCATTGAGGTCGTTGCCGAGCGACATTTGGACATCCGGGTCAACCACGATTTCGCACTTGTCGAGCCGGAGCGCTTACGGGCCCTCATGGGCGAGGTGGCCGCCAGTCAGCCCCAGGCGATCACGACTTTTTGCACCAATCTGCATAGCGCCCAGCTTGCCGCCGGGATTGAGGCGGAATTTGACATTCCGCTGCTCGACACGGTCAGCACGACCGTCTGGGGTGCTCTGCGCGCGATAGGGGTCGACCCAAGCAACGTGCGGGGCTGGGGTCAACTCTTCGCTTGGCAATGATCTGGCAA
>Ga0066600_10000417_pt1 | contig 15874 bp, 18 predicted proteins | sample Lowcelwee11metaG_FD_59486 | JGI IMG/M metagenome (GOLD analysis project Ga0066600, IMG submission 59486) | Freshwater pond sediment microbial communities from the University of Edinburgh, under environmental carbon perturbations - Low... | ecosystem: Environmental > Aquatic > Freshwater > Pond... | reverse complement strand
ATTCAATCGCGAGGCTTTCAATCAATCCCAATGGGTGCCATTGAAGTGGAAGCGGTATATTCCTTCCAAATTATTCATTTGTATATAGAGTCTACGATGAGGCTTGGGGCGTTTTCTGTGTTGTTTTGATCAGCAAGAAGCTCACGCATTTTGTGGCATTTCTTTTTGCAATCCTCTCTGAGTTTTTCATCGTACAAGAAGTTTTTTGCTGCATCCAATAAGGCGGGTTGTGTCAGATTTGACCCAAAGAATTCGGGAAAAATTTCTTCGGATGCAATGATGTTGACGATGCAATAAAAGGGGAGATTGATACGGAAAATTTTTTGCGCGAGAAATAGATCCAAAGGTCGGATGACAAAATTTACCAAGGTGGGTGTTCCATGAAGGGCGAGTTCAAGAGTCACTGTTCCTGATGTTGCGAGAGCAAGCTGAGCTTCCTGCATAAGTGAGTATGTTTTGTCAGGAGGGATGAATCGGCAGTGGAGATCTTGTGCAAGTACTCGGATTTTAGATTCTTTGCTCATGTGTGAAATTGAGATGGCAATATCGAGTAAAGGGTTTTGTTGCTTTAACTTTTTTGCAATAAGAATCTGAATAGGGAGATTTCTTTCGATTTCTGTATCTCGACTACCGGGAAACAGAGCGAGGATTTTTGTATTTCTCTCGAATGGTTTTTGAGGAATTATTTGAAGAAGAGGATGTCCAACATATGAAACAGGGAGTGTTGTGTGGGCAAAACAGGTTTTTTCAAAAGGGAAAAGGGTCAATAAAAGATCGATATGTTTGGCCATGAGCGGGATTCTTTTTTTGCCCCATGCCCAGACGGTGGGGCAGATGTAATGAATCAGTTTTCCTGTGTACCCCTTTTTGCGAAGAGATTTTTCTAAACGCAGATTGAATCCTGGATAATCAATGCAAATTACAGCTTTTGGATTCAATGTTAGAATTTGTTTTCGGATAGAGACAAATGTTTTCGCAATTTTTGGTAGAGAAAAAAGGACATCAATAAAGCCCATGACTTGCAGCGATTCCATGGAAAATAGTGTTTGAATAGGAAGCTTGCGCATGTGGGGCCCGGACATGGCTGCAATGTGGAGATCGGGCTTTAATGCGAGGAGCTCTGCAATGAGTTTGGCTCCTAAAAGATCAGCGCTTGGTTCTGCAGCTATGATGAATAAATCTACGGTTTTAGACATGATGCAATCCAATTGGCACCCTGACTGAAAATTTCCAGAGGAGTTCCATGTCCTTTGTGGCCAATTGATGGATAAAGAGAGAGTTCTATTCTAGGAGAACGGATATTTTTTTGTATGGCTTCGGAAACAAGATCCATAGAGAAATTAAAACAGGAACGAGTGTCGACAAGTGTGTCGTGATTGCCAATATAGAATCGTAAATGTCTATGAGCAAGAGCTTTTGCAAGATGGGTTGCATCTAAAGAACGTACGGTAGGATCCTCATGCAGTGATGAAAATTCTCTGACTCGATGCAGTTCTGTAATGGGAGCAAAGGCCAGGACATATTTAAATCGTTCATCACGGGCCGCTGCATGAAGCGCAATAAACCCCCCACGAGAAAGACCTCCAATTGCCATTTTTTCGGGATCGGCAAATTTTTGTTGAATAGCAAAATCAACAGCACAGGAAAGGGTGTTTAAGAAATTTTCTATTGGATCAAGTTTTCTCGCATAGTCATCTGCCCATATTTGCATGGCTTGGGTTGCTGGCATTCTATTTTCATGACCAGGAAGAGTCATGGAAAAAATGCGAATCATTTGTCCTTCAAGAAATTTAACGGGCTGATTAAAAGGGTCTGTGCAAAGAGAGTCTGTTCCTGAAAGACAAAAATAAAAAAAGGAAGGGAGTGGCCCGAGCTCAAGAGGAGGGCCCATGTGGTAGAGAGTAATATCGGGACCGATGGTGAGGGCGCAGCAAGGCAGCTTATTATCCATACGGATTTATCTCCTTCTTCTTCTCGGTCTTCTTGGTTCTTTTTCTTCAGATGACGGTTCTGTTGCTGAAGAGCTTTCTCCACGAGCTTCGAAAGAGGCTTCTGTCCAGAAGGTATAGTGGGGGAGTAGCTCTACATGAACTCCTACGCGTAACTTGAGTAGATGGAGCGCTGTTCCAAAAAACGGATCGCTTGGAGCTCTGGCTCGGGTAATTTTACGTCCGTCAAGGGGAATAAATCGATATTGGGTAGTGAGTAAGAACGCAACAATGCTGCGTGTACGTCTGGGAATGGTGAAAAAAGGGCTGAAAATGCAGTCAATCACATGATTCGCTGTCTCTGCAATCTGGCCAAGATGGGGTGTTTTCTGATCAGATTTAACCTTGGCTTTGATGTATTCATCGAAAAGAGGAAAGATAAGCGTTGCTAAAAGTAGGGAACGGTCTAGATGTTGTGGATGGTTTTTTTTTATTTCAGCATCGATTTCGGCAAGAAGAGGGAGCATGCTGTTTTCTGGACGAGTCTCTAAGTAATGCGCGAGCTCAGGAAGAAGAGGTTGAAGTAATCCATATTGGTTGAGGAGATGAAAAAAAGATTTAGAGGCTCCTGATTCGAGCATGCGAAGCAATTCTTCGAAGATTCTAGCAGAAGAACTTTTTAAAATTTCTTTTTTACAGTTGAGGAGGGCTTCAAAAGTTGGTTTTTCAATTGTAAAATTAAATCGCGCGCAGAATTTCAACAGTCGGATCATCCGAACAGGGTCTTGGCTAAAACGTACTTCTGGAATGCCTATCGTACGTAAAATTCTTTTTTCGAGATCGATATATCCGTCGACGTAATCAATGACTTCTTGCGTTTCAGGATCATAGAACAGGCCATTAATGGTGAAATCGCGCCGTAAAACATCCTCTTCTTCAGTTCCCCAGACATTGTCTCGTATGATCAAGTCCGCTGTACCTGTCTCTCCTGCTCGAAAAGTGGCCACTTCAATAATTTTTTTTCCAAAGCGGATGTGAGCTAGACGGAATCTTCGACCAATCAGAATGGCATTGCGGAAAATTGAGCGGACTTCTTCAGGTTTTGCCGAGGTGGAAACGTCAAAATCTTTGGGAGTTTGATTTAAGAGTAGATCTCTGACTCCTCCGCCGACAAGATAAGCTTTATGTCCAGCTTGACGCAGCTTATGGATTACATAAGAGGCATGCTGATCAATCTTGTCTTGCGCAATGCAATGGTCATCGAGAGAGTAAATTTTAGGCTGCACTATCAGTGTTCGAGTATCGAATTATTACGCACTTAAATGTACGTGAACAACAGCCTAAAAGTCAATCCTTGAAAATTTAGTTGAATAAAAATTTATTTATATAGACGATCCTGAAGTATATGGAAATGAGAAAAAAAACAGTTTTATATACTGTATTCACCGTTTTAGTTGTTTTAGCAGGGACCTCTTTTTATCATGCAGCACAAGAGCCGAATGCAATTGCCATAGATATTGGAGAGTATCCGTCAATTGGATCTGGAGATATTGAACTGGTTGTATTTGAAGACCTTTGTTGTGTCAATTGCCGTACATTTAGCGAGGAAATTTTCCCTCAAATCGCAGCAAAATTTCTCGAAACAGGAAGAGCAAAACTGACTGTGATTCCAGTGGCCTTTGGGGAGGATTCAAAGCCGATTGCAAATGCAGCTCTTGCTGTGTATAAAAGGGCCCCGCATCGATTTATTCCGTTTGTCTTAGAACTTTTTAAAAGTAAGGCAGCAGATCGCGATCAAATGTTAGTGGCAGCTGAAAAAGTCGGTGGAATTGATCTTGAAGATCTTGCTAAAAGTATTGATTTTCACCTTTATTATAATGAGCTCGATGGAAATTTGACATGGGCTAGACGATTGATGGGGCAAGAATTTGGGACCCCGACGTTATTTGTAAATGGGATTCTTACCTCAACTTCGTCTTTTGAGGCTCTCACTTCTAGAATTCGTCAAATGGAAAAACAAAAATGAGAAAGTTCATGAAACAAGGGATCCATTTTTTACAGCGTCATGCATTATATTTTGCATGGTTAATTGCCTTGATTGGTTTTGGTTTGAGTGTTTTTTATGGAGAGATCCAACACCATGAACCTTGCTCCCTTTGTTGGTATCAACGGATTGCTCTTTTCCCTTTAGTTATTCTTTTAGGAATAGCAGCCTATCGAGGAGAGTCAATGATTATTCCTTATGTGCTTCCTCTTGTGATTATCGGGGGATTAGTTGCTTTCTTTCATGTACTGCAAGGGCATTTTCCGATTTTGCAAAAAGCGGGAGTTTGTCATTTAGGACCTCATTGTTCAAAGTCCTATTTTTCTCTATTTGGTCTTTTTGATTTTCCTTCAGTGAGCGCTATCGGTTTTTTTCTTATTGCATTTCTTCTTTTGTTGCATGCAAAAAAAGAGTCTTGAGTAAATATCAAAGATTTCATTGATTTTCTTGTTTTTATATTGCGTTTATCAAGAGCTTTGAATCAATCCCAATGGGTGTCCTTGAGGAGGAAGCGGTATAGAAATTTTATAGGAGATAGCAGAGAACTCGATTTTTGGATAAGATGTCGAACTTTAGGAGGTGGATATGGCAAAGCTTTATTTTCGTCATGGAACAGTGGGCAGCGCAAAGACGCTGAATTTACTTGCTGTGGCTCATAATTATCGTAATCAAGGCAAGCAAGTGCTTCTGATGAAGCCCGATCTAGATACTCGCTTCGGCAAAGAACGGATTAAGTCGAGAGCGGGTCTCGAAATGCAGGCAGATGTAATGATTGAAAATGTTGCATCTCTGAAAGGGATTGATTATTCGGATATACATTGTATTTTAGTCGATGAGGCGCAATTTTTATCTGCTAAGGTCATTGAAGAATTTCGTCGCGTTTCTTTAGAATTTGATATTCCGATTCTTTGTTATGGTTTACGTACTGATTTTAAATCGTATCTTTTCGAAGGGTCTCGTCGCCTTATGGAACTGGCCGATTCGATAGAAGAGGTGAAGGCTACATGTCATTATTGCGATCGAAAATCGATTGTTAATTTGAAACATGTCAATGGGATTGCTACAAATGAAGGCCCTTCTGTGGATCTTGGGGCAGAAGAGAAGTATTTTCCAACGTGCTTTAAATGTTATCAAAAAGAGATCGGTAAGGCGCTTGTAGCCAAATCAGAATTAAGCTGTATGAATGCGTCTCTCCAATAATAGTTGTCGAGAAGCCCTTTGAGAGAGCGTCCTAAAATGAAGTGAGCAATGAAAAGGGCCTCAATAGATGCGAGGCCCATGTCTGGATTAGGACAGCCTGTCTGGCGTCTTGGGTATGCTGTGCGAAAATGGGAGGGTAAGCTTCTTTCTTCAAGCTGATTGGGGATGTGTTTTTCCATAGCAGCAGCTAAATTCCAAGTTCCATCAAGCAATAAGAGGCCCTTATTTTTATCATTTACGCTCAATGGGGGAGCTCCCACTTTGAGTACGATATACGAAGAAAGATCGGGCAAAGGATCTGTTGGATATTTAAAAAATAAAAGATCTTCGCGATTTTCGAGCCCGGAAAGAGAGCACTTTTTAAGATTTTCCCGCCTGTGGCGCAGGATGACGGTTTTCATTTGTAAGGGGTGACCTTGAGTAGTGTTTTGGGAATTTCAAAAAGAAAACGGGAGGGGTTTGTCGGTTCTGCTTTTCCCATCCGCATCCGGGATCTAGACATGCTGAGCGTTAGGTGTTTTCTAGCTCTTGTGATGCCTACGTAAAAAAGTCTTCTTTCTTCTTCGAGGCCCGTAAGTTCTCTACTTTTTTCATGAGGGAGAATATGGTCTTCTAAACCAATAATGAAGCAGACAGGGAATTCAAGGCCTTTTGCACTATGTAGCGTCATGAGTTGGAGTTTGTCTTCATTGACTTTTTTTAGATGTGTTGAAAAATTAGGGCGTGCAAGTGTTGTATTTGCAACAAAATCTTGTAAATTAGGCTCGTTTTCTTGTTCGTATTGAGCAAGCGCATTGACGCATTCTTGGACGTTTTCCCATTTAAATTCGCGCATTTTATCACTTTTAACTTCTTCTTCAATCGCTTTCTTGTAATTGATTTCTTCAAGGAGGGAAGTCAGTGTTTCATGGAGAGGCGGGGATGTAAAGAGTTTTTGATATTTGCTGATTAGCTGCACAAAAGAGTGGATCCCGGTCATTCCTTTTGGATGGTGTGGAAATGTTATTTTCCCATTAGATACATCTCTTAATAGATCCCAAAGAGATTGATTTAATGATCGGTTCATTTGAGTGAGTTCGTTAAGGAATATATCAGAAATGCCACGGCGGGGAACGTTGAGAATTCGGAGAAGAGATTCCTCATCTTTTGGATTGGCAATGACGCGCAAATAGGCAAGGAGGTCTTTAATCTCACTTCTTTCGGAAAAACCAAGTCCCCCAAAGATTTCATAAGGAATTCCTCGGATCCATTGATCTTTTTCATGATCTTTCCATGCAGCATTGATTAAAGCAATTTCAAATTGTCGAGAAAGAGCATTCGAGCGATAGAGGATTGCAATGTCTTTCCATTGGAATCCCTGCTCCCTAAAGCGAAGAATTCGATCTAAGACTCCCTGCGCTTCGTCTACATCTGTTGGGGCATTAAATATTTCAATAGGCTCTTTATGCGGGGCATCGCTCCAGAGTTTTTTATCGTAGCGATTTTTGTTGTGGCTGATTACCGCATTAGCCGCTTCTAGAATCGTTGGCGTGGATCGATAATTCTGTTCGAGTTTAATGATTTCGTCTGCTTGAAAATCGAGAATATGGGATACTTCGGCCCCACGCCATCCATAGATAGATTGGTCATCATCGCCAACTACGCACAAATTATTATATTTCTGAGAAAGAAGCTGGGCAAGTCGAAATTGAGCAGGATTTGTATCTTGATATTCATCAATCATGAGGTAGCGGAAGCGCTCTTGAAATCGGTCTAGAACATCACGATGTTCTTCAAAAAGGCGAATTGTCAGATTGATTAAATTATCGAAACTGACTGCATTATGAGAACAAAGAGTTGTTTGGAGTCGTATATAGAGGTCTTGAGAAAATTGATCGTGCCAAGAAGTCGCTTTCGCTCCAGGGCCTGAGAGACCTTGATTTGCAGCATGAGCCAGGGCTGCACGAGTTGGAGCCAAAGAAGGGAGTTCCTTGACCCCACCAAGCATATCTTTAGCTAATTGCTGGATAATGCGCTCTAAATCCCTTTCGTCATAAAGACTAAAATGACGTGTGTAGCCGAGTTTATCGATTTCACGACGTAAAATTTGCATGCAAAAGCTATGAAAAGTCGCCAGGGTAACTTGTTTGGCGTCTTTAGCTCCAATGAGCGATTCGACGCGATGGCGCATTTCTGCGGCTGCTTTATTCGTAAATGTGAGACCAACAATTGATTGGGGGGAGACTCCGTTATCGCGGATGAGATGGGCAATTCTGTGAACAATAACCCGTGTTTTCCCGCTGCCAGCTCCTGCTAAAACAAGAACTCTGCCACGGATGGTCCGAACAGCTTTTTCTTGAGCGGTATTTAGGGACTTCATAGCTTTAATAACCGCAGTAACTCGTTTTGGATATCGCCCATTTTTGCTTCTTTGGCTTTTTGACGGGGAAGGATATTGATCTCGAGGTCTTGCGGAAGGAGGTGACGTGAGGTTCGGAAGGCCTCTCGGACGAGCCGTTTAAAACGATTTCTCTCAGGGGAATCCCCATAACGGCCGGATGCAGTAATTCCAAAGCGGAGACGGGGAGCCTTTTTGTAGTCGATACAGACAAATCGTCCGACTACACGAGTCCCTTGTTTCCTCACGCTTTGGAATTCAAACCTTTTTTTTAAGCGGTCTGAAGGACTTAAGCAGCAAGTTCCTTTCTTCCTGCTCTGCGACGACGACGGATGACCTTGCGGCCCCCCACTGTTTTCATGCGTGCTCGGAATCCGAACTTGCGTTGCCGTTTCAGTTTGCTTGGGTGATAAGTGCGTTTCATGGTTCATCCAGTAAATATCTTTAGGTTGACTAGCAGCATAGCCGAATGGGTGGATAAAATTCAACCCTTGAACTCTAGTCTTGATAACAAATAGGATTTTCTGTATAAAGTTGAACCTTTCTATGAGGTATATTTCATGAAAGTAGGAGCTTCCATTAAAGCTGACCCTTCCAAAGGGGACAAAATTGTCCGCCGGAAAGGACGAATTTACGTGGTGAACAAAAGAGACCCCAACCGCAAACAGCGTCAAAAAGGCCCAGGCCGTAAAAAATAGGTATATTAGGAATGGCAAAAAAATCTTCAGTCGCAAGACAGAAAAAAAGAGAACGTCTCGTCGAGAACAAAAAAGAGAAGCGAGCGACATTTAAAGCAATCATCCTGGACATGACAAAACCGATTGAGGAACGTCTTGCCGCAGTAGATTCTTTGAATAAAATGCCGAAGAATTCTTCAGTTATTCGCCTGCGCAATCGATGCCAATTTACGGGCAGATCTCGAGGATTCTTGCGCAAATTCAAACTTTCCCGTATTTGCTTCCGAGAGATGGCTTCTCAGGGACTTATCCCCGGCGTTGTCAAGGCCAGCTGGTAAGGGTATTTGAATTCAAATTAATATTGGACTCCCTTTAGATGGGAGTCCTATGTCTTTTTTTATATTTTTGTTTTTTGATATATCTTACTGGTTTTTATCAGGTTAACGATCCATCATCTGTGGTTTGTAATTTTATTTCTTAGTAGAGGCAATCTCTTGGAGGGGTGTCCAATCGGACATCTCTTCATGCCATACGTATGTGGATAGGGAGATTTCTCCTTTTTGAAAGGCTGTAGAGATGGCATCATAGCTCATAGGTCCTTGCTGGAGATGTGCCGGGTCTAGGTAATACCAAAACTTATTCGAGGGGCCTAAAATCTCAGTTAAAGGCTTTTCTTGGATAGTGCTGAGAGGTAGTGTTTTTTTTGCCCTCTTTGCGAGCATAGAGATAAGAAAATTTTTTAGTTTAGGAAGGAAAAAGAAAGCACATATACCAAAAGCTCCAAAAAGAAACCCTATAGCAAACCATTTGTACAGATTTTTCCCGCGTTTAAATGCAAAATATGCACATATAGAGCCAAAGGCAACGGCACAGGCTATTGTCAAGGGGGTAATTTCAAGAGGTAAATCAGTCATATAAGGAGAAGTATATAAAATTTCTATTTCTCTGTGTACGATTTTATCTTTTTGTGTGTAAAATGGCCTTTTTGTGGAGGGAACCATGTATGATTCGTTAAAAAATATGGATGCACGAGAAATTGAATTGCCAAATACTGTATTTGTTCGCGATATCGAAACACGCGTATTACAAGGGATTGTTTTGCAAAGCTTAGCTGGTATTGAGGGAATCAGTCTTTTAGAAGGGAATCTGTTTGACAGTCTTTTAGGCAGAGAGCTGGAACGGGTGAAAGGCATTTATGTACAGCAAGAACAAAAAAAGCATTCTGTTGAAGTTCGTGTAGAGGTCAATATCGCTTATGGGATTTGTATTCCTGAAAAAGCGGAAGAGATCCAAACAAAGCTTGTAGAAGAGATCAGCCGTTGGACAGGACTTCATGTCGCCTGTGTGCATGTTGTTTTCAAAGAACTGATTCCTTTCGTTGAGAAAGAAGACAAGGCTGTCGCAGAAACGGAAGAGTTCGAAGAAACATTTAGCCGTTAAGATATTTCTTTATAGCCTCAATATCTTTTTCATTGAGGCTTTTGATCTTTTTAATTTCATCGAGGTTTGCTTCTCTCAATGCTTTTACGCTGCCAAAATAGCGGAGCAATTTTTGCTTCTTAACAGGGCCGATTCCGGGGATGTCATCGAGCGCGCTAGAGATTGTTCTTTTTGAACGTTTTTTACGATGATATTGAATCGCACATCGATGGGCTTCGTCTCTAATTTTTTGGAGGAAAAAAAGGAGTGGCGATCTGGGGTCAACCCATAAGGGGTCTTTTCGATGAGGGACATAGACTTTTTCTTGGGTGAGTCCCTTGTCATGGCGAGCATCTTCTTTTGTAACAGCAATTACATCTACAGAAGCGATATCGAGTTCTTGGAAAATTTCCAGAGCAAGATTAAGATGTCCTTTCCCTCCATCTATAATTAAAAGATCGCAAAAATCATTTTTCTCTTTTTCACGAGTTAAATGACGGCGAAGAACCTCTTTCATCGCTGTGTAATCGTCTGCTTGTTTTGTAGATTTAATTTTGAAGAGGCGGGTACGTGATTTATCTTTGTCTCCATTTACAAATGAAACAAGGCTTGCAACTGGATCGGTTCCTGCAATATTCGATGTATCAAAGCACTCAATGCGGCGAGGGAATCTTGTGAGTTGTAAAGTCTCTGCTAAATCTAGGAGCATTTTTTCTTTCAAAGAGCGGCTATCTTGTTCCCGAATAAAGAGAGCCTTGGCATTACGCTTTCCCATTTCAACGAGGTCTTGTTTACGTCCTTTTTTGGGGAATATAATCTCTACCTTGCGTTGCGCTATCTCAGATAAAATTTCTTCGATCGCATTTTCTTCCGAAAGTGTGCAAGACACGATGATTTCTTGTGGGAGAAGGGATTGATTTTGATAGTGTTGTAAAATAAATGAAGATAAGATTTCCTCCTCGGAGGAGGCGATTTGATGGAAACTAAAATGTTCTGATCCAATGATTTTTCCTTCTCGAAAAAGAAGCTGAGCAATCATTACAGCATCAGCTTCTCGATAAAGTCCCAAGACATCGCAATGATTCGCTTCGGGATGATCGATGTGTTTAATTTCTGTAACATGCTGGATTTGCTGCATGAGGATCAACAATTCTTGCGCCTTTTCAAAAAGAAGAGCTTCGGATGCCGTTTGCATTTGTCTTTTAATTTCTTGGATTACATCCTTATTTTTTCCTTTGAGAAGGCGTCTTGCGGATTCAACATGGTCGCTATATTCTTCCTCTGTGCAAAGATTGACGCAAGGGGCAATGCAACGCTTGATTTCATAGAGAAGACAAGGTCTTATTCGGTTAAGAAGTTCTGTATCAGAACACTGTCTTAAAGGGAATAATCGAGAAATGAGATCAAATGTTTGTCTCGCGGCTAAAGCATTTGTGTATGGACCAAAATACATGCCATCTCCTTTTGGAGGAACATGGCAGCGAATCAGCCTGAGCATTGGCCATTTATGTTTTGTGATCATCAAGCTAATAAATGTTTTATCGTCCTTTAGGAGCACGTTGTATTTCGGTTTATGTCGTTTGATGAGCGTGTTTTCTAAAATAAGAGCATCTTTTTCGGTTAATGCAACGATGGTATCGATGGTTTCAATTTGTGCTGTGAGGTAAGGGACCATTGCGCGTGTATCCGGACTAGAGGCAAAGTATTGTTTGAGTCGTGAGCGTAAATGTTTTGCCTTTCCTACATAGAGGACTCTTCCTGCATCATCTTTCATGAGATAGACCCCAGGTTCTTCTGGGTATAGAGCTAAGATCTGAGGATCGAATGCCATAAGATTAGACCTTTGAGTAACTAAAACTGAGGATATTATTTAAGTTTTCCTGACCAGCTGAGTTTAGAACGAAGAGTTGAAAAATATTCGTGGCGATGGAGACAGACGAGCTTGAATATTTTTTTAGAGCGTTTGATTGAAACAATCTCTTTAGAATGTAAAAGAAGCGCATTTAGGCCGTCAGCACGCACATCGATGGGGTCATAGTCGCTTAAGTATTGGATTTTGATCGTTCGGTCGGCTGCGAGTACGATCGGACGATTTGAGATAGTATGAGGGCAAATAGGAGTAATGACAATTGCCTCGAGTGAAGGGCTTAGAATGGGACCCCCTGCTGCAAGAGAATAGGCCGTTGATCCATTAGGCGTTGCAATAATGATTCCATCTGCTACAAATGTATTCAGGGGGACTCCATCGACTTCGATGGCAAGCTCGATTAAGCTATAGTTTTGTGCTCGATGTAAGACAATATCATTCACGGCATAAAGGCTTTGTTTGTTGCAGCTCGCCTCTAGAGCCAGTCGATGGTCAATGATATATTTTCCAGAGAGAAGATCTAGGAGGCTTGGATAAATATCTGAGATTGGAACATCCGCCATAAACCCTAAATGTCCAAGATTAATTCCTAAGATAGGGGCATCTAAGTGGCTGAAATTGTGGGTAATGCGAAGGAGTGTTCCGTCTCCGCCCATGGCGATTAAAAATCGAATTTTTGTTGGATCAACAGAGGAAAGGGGAGGAGCCCCAATTTGGGCGGCTTTTTCATCCTCAACAACGACCTGAACACCTTGTTTTTCTAAAAATTCGCAAATCTGGATGCCCAATTCAAAAGATTGGATTTTTTTTTCATTTGGGAAAAGAGCAATAATCATCTGATGAAATCTCCTTCCTAATCATACTCGGAAATGCCTTATTCTTGCTATCCCGTTGTATTTTACGTATACTCATCTTCCTTATGAAGTTTTTCTTATTGCAAGACCGTAAGTCCAACATTCTCTTCTTTTTGATGTTTGGGATCGTATGTCTCCTCAACATCAATTATACGGTGTTGCGGAGCGCCCGGAATGCATTGGCTGTGGCCGATTTGGGAGGAGGCGCCGGGGTGATTCCTTGGTTTGAGCTCTGCGGAACGATGCCTGGGGCCGTCCTAATGACTCTAGGACTTACCTATCTTTTGAATCGGCATCCGATTCGTCGCGTATTTTTAATTGTTCTTGTGGTTTTTGTTTCTTTTTTTCTTGTATTTGCACAGGGTATTTATCCTTTTCTTCCCTTATGTAAATCAATTATTTCGAATCCGAGAATTGCCTCTTTTATCCCTGTTTTGGCTTCCATGCTCTTTTTTGTGATGGCCGAACTTTGGAAAATTGCTTTACTGACCGTTCTTTTCTGGGGGCTTGTGAATCAATATGTTCCTCTTGAACATGCAAAGCGCTCTTATGCGCCTTTAATGTTGGGGGGGAGCGTCGGGACGGTTTTAGCGGGGCCTTTGATCTCTTTTTGCACCTCTGATTTGATTTCTCAGAATTCTTGGACCCATTCTTTGAGTCTTTTGATGTGGATGTTGGCATTTTTTAGTGGGCTAACTTTTTGGCTCTTTCATTTCCTCTGGAAGATGTTAGTAGATCATTTCCCCAAATCAGAAGCAGCAGAAAAACCGACAAAGAAAGAACCTCTTTCTGTATGGGCCAGCATCCAGATTTGCTGCAAATCTCGCTATTTGCTCCTTTTAGCCTGGATCACAATTGCTGATTACATTGCCTATGCCCTGGGAGAGATTTTGTTTTTGGATATTCTAAAGACAAAATTTTCTGATCCGCGAGAGTACTGCGAGTTTATGGGAACTCTTTCCTTCTGGAATGGTCTTCTCACCGCAGTGAGTGCACTTGTTGTCACTCCTTATCTTTTAAAGCGATGTCGCTGGGTAGTGGCTTCTCTTGTGACGCCTATCTGCCTTTTGGTTACAGAAGGGGCTTTCTTTTTTGCAATTTGGCACCCCTCTCTTTCTTCAAAGATTGAACTTTTGGTTGTTTTAGGAACGATTTTTTTCTGTTTAGTTCGCGCGGCTAAGTCGACTCTTTTTGATACATCTAAAGAGATATCATTTATTCTTTTACCCCCGTTGGAAAAAATGCAGGGGAAGCTCGTTGTTGATGGGATGTGCGCGAGAGTTGGTCGTGGTGGTGGATCTTTTTTGACGTTGATGCTGATTCAGGTCTGTGGCAGTGTTTTGGCAACAGCACCCCTGGCTGGCGCCCTTGCTCTTTTGATCGCCTTTAGCTGTGTTCTTGCTACCTCCCGTCTTGGCACTCTTGTGGATACAAAGGCGAATCCGGAAATCTTGAAAATTTAATAGATAGAGCGAGAAACCTCGCTCAAACGGAGTTTTGCAACTCCCTCGATAAATATAGCACTTCCACTTCAATCGTACCCAAAAGGATTTATACCGGTTCCACTCCAATCGCACCCAAAGCAAACCGATTTCAAGCTATCAAATTTTCAATAAAAATTCGGGGTTAATATTGACCCCGAATTTTTATTGTAAATTTGATAGCTTGAAATTCGGTTTTCTTGGGTGCCATTGAAGTGGAAGCGCTATATACCATTCGCAAGAAAGTAAGAGGTCTAATGAGTTATTATCAAAAAGAATGCCATTTCCGTGGGAACAGAAATGGCATTCGCAGATTTAAGATGTGTGCGAGATAAATTCGCAAACGAGAGGGATGTTGATTGGCAAGGGAAGAGGGACTTGATCCACTTCTGGGGATGCAAGCAGGCTTCCTTGGTACTTGTCTGTATCGAGAGACATGTAGCTTGGGATTTCTCTAGAAATATTTTCTTGAGCCATCAAAATCGCTTTCATTTGACGTGAAGCGGGCTTTATGGAAACGACCATACCCGGTTTTACTAAGAATGAGCGACGGTCTACTTTCTTTCCGTCGACCATGATGTGACCGTGGGAAACGAGCTGTTGGGCTCCAAAAATGGAGGCCGCAAATCGGAGGCGGTAGACGACGTTGTCAAGACGACACTCTAGTTGTTCTAAGAACATCTGCGCTGTGTTTCCTTGGCGGAGAAGAGATTTCTTATAAGCATTGACAAGCTGTTTTTGGCTGATCATGCCATAAACGGCCTTGAGTTTCTGTCTTTCGTCGAGCTGGATGCCATACTCTGATTTTTTCTTGCGCTTTGCTCCGTGCATTCCGGGAGGGTTTTGTTTGTGCAGCATAGGATTGCGTGCTTTGCCGAAGATGTTTGCTGCGAACTTGCGTGCAATGCGATTTTTAGGACCTCTATATCGAGCCATTGTTTCTCCAAAAACGTTCGAATTGAAAGCTCACGAGTATAGGGGGAGGTGTTTTTTTTAACAAGTTGTAAATTTATTTGAGCTCTTCTTTTGGCTTTGAATCAATCCGAATGGGTGCCCTTGAGGAGGAACCGGTATAGTTGTTTAAAATATATTTTAAATGACTGTAAGCCCCGGACAATATATAGCACTTCCACTTCAATGACACCCATTGGGATTGATTGAAAGCCTCGCGATTGAATTATTTTTAAAGGGGCTGTATCGCTATATAGCACTTCCACCTCAATGACACCCAAGAAACCCGATTTCAGGATGAGTGGGTTAAGAAGCAGGGGGCAATATCTATCATTGTCGTTTCGGAGTTATCATATTGGGGACTTGCCCCCATCCCTTTTTTTCGATATACTCTAACCCAAAATTTACATTTTGGGATTCGTATGTATTTTGTTTTAGCTTATTATTACATTGGTTCGATTGAGAACCCTGAAGAGGAATTAAGACGACATAAAGATTTTTTTGAAACTAGAGACTTTAAGGGGCGTATTTATATTTCAAAAGAAGGAATCAATGGACAAGCAAGCGGTAGCGCTGAGCATGCGGAAGAATATATGCTTTGGATGCGTTCTGATTCGAGATTTAAAGAGATTGATTTTAAAATTCATCTGGCTGAGAAGCATGCTTTTCCAAAAATGACTGTAAAGGTGCGTAAGCAGCTTGTTGCAATTGACTGCGATGTCGACTTGTCTTTGCAAGGCGAGCATGTTTCTCCAGAAAGATGGAAAGAGATGCTAGAAGAAAAGGCCGCGGGAACAATGTTGATCGATGTGCGCAATGATTATGAGTGGGAAGTGGGTCATTTTGAGGGAGCTGAGCTTCCCAAATTAGAGACATTTCGCCAATTTCCTCAGTATGCAAAAGATCTTAAAGAGAGATGTGATCCCCAAACAACTCCCGTGATGATGTATTGTACGGGGGGGATTCGTTGCGAATTTTATTCCGCAGTCTTGAAAAAGGAAGGCTTTGAAAAAGTCTATCAGTTGGATGGGGGGGTCATTGGCTATGGCCTTGAAGAAGGATCCAAGCATTGGAAG
>Ga0066600_10000413_pt1 | contig 15910 bp, 17 predicted proteins | sample Lowcelwee11metaG_FD_59486 | JGI IMG/M metagenome (GOLD analysis project Ga0066600, IMG submission 59486) | Freshwater pond sediment microbial communities from the University of Edinburgh, under environmental carbon perturbations - Low... | ecosystem: Environmental > Aquatic > Freshwater > Pond... | reverse complement strand
ACCACCCCCATCACAGCCACGACGATACCCATCGCGGGAATTGCGCCGGCCATCGATTGGATCATATGCGCGGGGAAATGGGCTTCGGCGTGATGCGTTTCGATTTCGATATCCATCAAGTTCTCGATCTCGAAAGCATTCAGGTTGCCGCCCACCATCATGCGCAGGTAATCGCAGATAAACTCCATGACATGGTGATCATGCGCAATCGAAGGATACTTCGAGAAGATCGGGCTGGCCTCGGGGTTTTCGACATCGCCCTCGATCGACATCAAACCTTCCTTGCGCACCTTCGAGAGAACCTCAAACAGCATGGCGAGGAGGTCCATGTACAGCGCTTTATTAAAGGGAGAACCCTTCAGCACGGAAGGAATCGCGCCAAGCACGGCCTTCAGCGAGCGCGGTCCGTTGGACGCGACAAGATAGCCGACGGTAAGGCCAACAATGGCGATGTATTCCAATGGCACCCACAGGGCACCCAGGCTGCCGTGCACCGCATAGGTGCCGACCGAAGCGAGCAAGACGATAACGTAGCCGACAAGTAATAGCATGAACGACCTCGGTGATTTTCCCGGCCAGCGCAGGCTGGGCGCAGGCGACGAGGGCGCAATGATAGCGGCAAAACACGGGTTCAGTGCAGGCGGATGCACACACCACAGCAAATCAGGATGTTGCCATACCGCGATCCGGACTGTCGTTCACAGCCCCAAAAGTAGCGTTCTTTCCCTGATAACAGGGAAAGAACGCCGGAGCGAAAGAATCAAATTAAACCAACCCGGATCTATGCAATGGCAGTCTCTGCCTCTGCCGCACGACGGGTTTTACCGGCACGCGCTGGCATGTGACAAAGGCCACAAACATAATCTCGCCTCGGGTCATGGGCATGCGCAACAAAATCTCCGCCGCAACACTTGCAGCGGGTCATCTGCAGCATGCCAGCATCGAAAAAGCGCACCATGGTCCAAGCACGCGTCAGGGAAAGCACGCTTTCCATGCCGCAGCGACCAATCTGCTCCATGTAGAGCCGATAAGCCTTGATGATGCGTTCGAGGCTACCCAAACCGGTATGGCGCTCAAGAAAATTGTAGTAGGCCATGAACAGCGAAGCATGCACGTTCGGCTGCCAGGTCATGAACCAGTCGGTGGAGAACGGCAGCATCCCCTTTGGAGGAGAGACGCCACGCACTTCCTTGTAAAGCTTGAGCAAGCGCTCGCGCGAAAGATTGGTTTCGGCCTCCAGAAGCTGGAGGCGTGCACCAAGCTCAATTAATTCAATAGCTAGGCGAATATCTCTCGCCTCCGAGATCACGGATTTATTGCGCATATAACCTCCTGGATTCGCGGGATCTGCGACTTCAGGCGACCGACTCGACCGGCTTACCTGCGGCGAGTATGGCAGCATGAATATGACCAACGCCACGCTCACGCTCGTGGTTGGCCAGCAGATCAATCAATAGCGAATCGTCAAAACGGAAGTTACACAACAACATATCGGAACTGGCCATCTTCAAAACCTGGCCCGGCGTCAAAGCTTCCAGAATGTCGGCAATCTCCTCGCTGATACCCAGGCGAAACACGGCGGCCTCCCGATCGGAGCGAACCATGTTTTGCGCCAGCATCAGGTAGGCAAGATTGACTTCCTTTATATCATTGTAGGTGTCAGTCGATTTCATCTTTGCGCTCCTTGCATTGCCGCCAACCCGGAGCACAGAGACCATCTGCACATGCCCGTTTGGCAGTGATTGCATTTTCAATGAAACTTCGCAAGAAGAAAATCAACGGAAAGACCATCCTTTTGTAAGAATGAGATAAGCACACCTTGTAAGAAAAAACCTTACAAAACTAGCCTTATCTTATGTTTTTATTTGAATTTTTCTGATAGCCAAGTATTGGAGATGCTACTGAATGGCAACCACACAATTCCTACCCTCTTGTTTTGCCTTGTAAACACCTTCGTCTGCGCGCTTGATCAACGTATCGATATCGGTGATTTTTTCATCACGCACGGCAATCCCAACACTAACGCTGCACGTGAGCGCTAAGGTGCCGGTACTCAGTTTGACCTCTGCAACCGCTTTCCTCACCCGTTCACCACAAACCAGCGCAGCCTGTAAGTCAGTTTCCGGGCAAATCACGATGAACTCATCGCCACCGGTACGACAAACCACGTCCTGCGCGCGTAAGCCGCTCTTGATCGCCAGTGCAGTCTTTTTCAACACCATGTCGCCAACATCGTGACCATGGCTGTCGTTGATGGTCTTGAAGTTATCGATATCGATCATCATGCAGGCCATAGGGCGCTTGCTGCGATTGGCGGCCTGCCACTCCTGCTGGAATCGCTCAATAGCATAGCGACGATTGGGGAAGCCGGTGAGGACGTCAGTCAGCGCCGCTTCCTGCAAACGCCGATTGGTCACCGCCAATTCCGCAGCAAAGCGGCGAATCTCCTCGCGGTCGCGCTCAATCTCTTGCTGCAACATCACGACACGCTGGCCGGCACGTAAACGTGCGCCCAACACGCGCGATTTGAGCGGTTTGCTCATAAAGTCGTCGACACCGGCATCGAATGCTTCGACCAGCCTTTCCTCGGCCTCCAGCGCGGTGAGAATCAAAATATAGATGGCACGACCAAGTTTTGTCTGGCGCAATGCCCGTGTCAACTCGACACCATCCATCTCCGGCATCAGCCAATCCGTGATCATGATTTGCGGCCGAACATCAAGTGCCTTCTCGAAACCCTCTTGGCCGTTGGTCGCCTCGTGAACCTCATAGCCGGCATGGCCCAACAGAGCCTTGAGCAGGGTACGCATACTATTGTCGTCATCGACCACGAGTACCCGCATCGGACCGTCGGTGCCCGCAGCGCTAGGCATGCCTGCTTGTGAAAGCTCGGGGGCTGCCGGTGGCTTGGATAACTCGTCAAAAGGAGGAACGGCATGTGCATCGACATTCAATTGCGCCGCCCACTCCTGCCAGTCGCGTACCACGCGATCGCACAAAGCGATCAATTCCTCGCTTTCCAAAGACAGCTTGCTGCCAAGCAGGAATAGATTGGACATCAAGGCGCGCCGTTCGGATTCGGCCGCGAGGCAGATATCGGCAATCAGGCGCGCCAAGCTTAAGGCCCAAGTGAGTCGATACTGGCGCGAGTCGGGCGCAAAGCTGGCCGTGCCCGGATCCTCGTGCGCGAAAACCGAGTCGACGAACATGCACGGCAACCCCCAGTCCTGCAACATTGCTGCCGCCAATTCGATGTGGGTCATGGCGAACGCGCTTTGCTCCAGCGTGGCAAGCGACGACGATCGATCGATCGTCAATTGCCCAAGCAGGCGCGCATAGTCTTCGGGATAAACCGTGGCCAACGCCAACTCGCCAATGCGACATAACAAGCCGACACTGAAAGCCTCTTCCGGTGGCGCGGCACGCGTCTGTGCGGCGAGCGCCTGGGTCGCCACAGCACAGGCAAGCGAATGCGACCAGAAACGACGATAGTCGAAATTTGTGCAATGGCCGCTGCGATGCGCCGACAAGAGAGAAAAACTCAGTGCCAGATAACGTACCGTCGGAATACCTAAAATGATCAGCGCATCCGGAATGGCCGCCACCGGCCGGTGGGCACCGATTTGCGACGAGTTGGCTGCCTTGATCAAGCGACCGACGAGTGCTGGATCGGTTTGCACCACGTGAGCAAGTTCGGCGATGGAAACGCCTTCCTTCCGGGTCAGACGCATCACGGCCAAAGCCGCGCCCTTAGGCGAGGGCAAATCGCCTACCGCTTTCAACTCTTGCAATTTTTCTAATTTATAGCGACTGCTATCGTCGGCAGACTGCATGGCCAAAATTCGTCTGTTGGTCAAGCCCTGCCTTATACCACCGCGAACTCGCCTTGTGTTGTAGGCGTACGCGCTAGAATCCAAGCCATGGAGCCCGATATCAATTACTGTTGTTCCTGTGCTGCGCCTGTCAGCGTAAAGATACCTGCGGGCGATAGCTTGCCGCGTCATGTCTGCGATGCCTGCGGCGCAGTACATTATCGTAATCCGCGTCTGGTAGTCGGAGCGCTACCGGTATGGGAAGATCGCGTGTTGCTGTGTCGTCGCGCCATAGAGCCGCGTCTTGGTTACTGGACGCTACCCGCTGGCTTCATGGAAAATCAGGAGACGGTGAGCGAAGCAGCAGTGCGCGAAACGCAGGAGGAAGCCTGTGCGCATATTGAACTTGGCGAAATGTACACGATGATCTCGGTACCACATATCAATCAGGTTCATGTGATCTACCGTGCGCGCCTGCTTGATCTCGATTTCGCTCCGGGCGAGGAGAGCCTCGAAGTCGAGTTGTTCGAGGAGGCAGCCATCCCGTGGCAGGAAATCGCTTTTCACACCGTCGCCATGACACTGCGCCACTTTTTTCACGACCGAGCGCGCGACAGTTTCATGCTGCACACCGAGGCAATCGCGCCTCCGCGCTGAAACTATTCCTCCACCGCGAACACCACCGGTAGCAACACCGCAAACTCCTGGCCACGCAAGGACTCAGGCAAGCCGGTTCGCACCACCGCCCGGTGCAGCATTTCCAGCGCGGCCGTATCAAGTACCTCATGGCCGCTGGATCGAGTCAAGTCGGTGCGGCGCGTCAGGCCTCCGGCATCGACGATAACGCGCACCTCAACCGTCCCCGACAATCCTGCCCGACGCGCTACTTCGGGATACCGACGAAACCGGCGCGCCTCACTCGCCAGCGCAAGGCGAAATTGCCGCAATCCCGCGGCATCGGGTCCGCGCTCATCAGTCTCCGCCATAGCAACTGCTTTCATTGCGGTCGGCATGGCACGCAATGGTAGAGCAGCACCCATCGGTTCACTCTCCACCAATGTATCTTTCGGCGGCAATGGATCAAGACTCGGCGACACCGAAGGTAATCCATTTTGCGGAACTGACGGTACGGCGAATGTTGCTGAATTTCCTGTGTATTCCGCGACAGTCTGGCGTACTTGCTGCGGCGGCACAGGTAGCGGCGTGGCAATTTCAGGAGAAACGGGAACTGTTGCTGTCAGTAGCACCGCTTGCAATACTCTAGTTTGCGCGGTACTGTCCGGATTGACTGCAATACGCGGCGACATCCCAAGCAACAGCGCATGCAGCATGAGCGAAAGTACGACAGCACGCAGCGGGAACGCAGATGTTTTATGGCCTTGCCCCTGTAGCCACGACGAACTTTCCATTGTCACAATGCTCTGATAGTCTTCGGGACAATTGTAAGGCGAATACAGTCCGGTCAATGAGCGCGTACCCCTTGATCCTCACTCTCGATCCGCATGGCGTGCCGCACCGCTGGGTAACGTGGCAGCACGCCTGCTTCTATTACGCGAAGGATCTTGTCGCCTGGTCCGTCGGCGAACATAGCTTCGTCATCCACGGCGGGCTCAACCGCAATACCGGCGTGCGTTCTGAAATCTGCGCCAATAGCATCATTGCCATCAAGGGGCGGGCTCTTGGCGGTCGACAATTTCAGCAGGTACCACCGCTCGACAACCGTGAGCTGTTTCATCGTGATCGGCATTTCTGCGCTTATTGCAGTCAACAGTTACCGAGCTTGCGCCTGACACGCGACCACATCATTCCGGTATCTCAGGGCGGGCGCGACATCTGGATGAACGTAGTTACCGCCTGCCGCCCTTGTAACCAAAAGAAAAGCGGCCGCACACCGGAGCAGGCCAATATGCAACTGCTTTACGCCCCCTACGTGCCCAACAAAGCCGAATACCTGATCCTCTGCAACCGCAACATCCTGATCGACCAGATGGATTTCTTGGCACGCCACGTCACTGCACAAAGCCGCATCAGGCCGGCGTCCTAAGTATTCCCCCATGACAACAGGCAAAAGCATCAAGGCCTTGACGGCCTACCGTCCCTACTGGGCCAAGCGTTTCGGCATCGCGCCTTTCCTACCCATGTCGCGCGCCGAAATGGAGTCCCTCGGCTGGGACGAGTGCGATGTCGTGCTCGTCACCGGGGATGCCTACATCGACCATCCGAGCTTTGGTATGGCGCTCGTCGGCCGTCTACTCGAAGCACAGGGATTCCGCGTCGGCATCATCTCCCAGCCTGATTGGACATCATCAGATGACTTCCGTCGCCTGGGACGGCCGAAACTGTTCTTCGGCATCACCGCTGGAAATATGGATTCGATGGTCAACCGCTACACTGCCGACCGCAAGATCCGCTCCGACGACGCCTATACACCGAACGCTGAGCCGAACCGTCGTCCCGACCATGCTGTCACCGTCTATGCCCAGCGCGCACGCGAAGCATTTGCCGGCGTGCCTGTAGTGATTGGCGGCATCGAGGCATCCCTGCGCCGTATTGCACATTACGACTACTGGTCTGACACCGTGCGTCGCTCGGTACTTACCGACAGCAAGGCAGATCTACTACTTTTCGGCAATGCCGAACGTGCGCTGGTAGAGTTGGCGCACCGCCTCGCAAAAGGGGTACCGATCAGCGCAATCTACGATCTGCGCGGAACGGCCTTCATGGTTCCTGCCGGTTGGCGGCCGGCTGACGATTGGCAGGAAGTCGGCGCTGACGGTACGCAGATCAAGGTGGACCGCAACAAAGCCTTTCTGCGCTTACCTGCCTACGAGGCAGTAAAAGCCGACGCCACCCTCTACGCCCAAGCCTCGCGCACCTTTCATCTCGAATCGAATCCCGGCAATGCGCGCGCCCTAGTGCAGCGCCATGGCAACCGCGACCTCTGGCTCAATCCGCCGCCGCTGCCTCTTTCCACCGTCGAAATGGACCATGTATTCGGTCTGCCCTACGCGCGCGCACCGCATCCGGCATACGGCAACGCCAAGATTCCCGCCTGGGAGATGATTCGTTTCTCCATCAATATCATGCGTGGCTGCTTCGGCGGCTGCACCTTCTGCTCGATCACCGAACACGAGGGCCGCATCATCCAGAGTCGCTCGGAGGAATCGATTCTTCATGAGATTGAAGAAATTCGCGACAAGACCCCAGGCTTCACTGGCGTCATATCCGATCTCGGCGGCCCGACCGCCAACATGTACCGTATGGCCTGTAAGGACGCACACATCGAGGCCGCCTGCCGCCGCCTCTCCTGCGTCTATCCGGACATCTGCGAGAACATGAACACCGACCATGCGCCGCTGATCTCGCTTTACCGCAAGGCTAGGCAGGTACCGGGCGTCAAGCGCATCCTCATCGGCTCTGGGCTGCGCTACGACCTCGCAGTGCGTTCGCCAGAATACGTGCAGGAACTTGTGTCTCACCATGTTGGCGGCTACCTGAAGATCGCGCCGGAACATACTGAGAGCGGCCCGCTGTCGAAGATGATGAAGCCTGGCATGGCTAGCTACGACAAGTTCAAAGCCATGTTTGAAAGGGCCACGAAGGCAGCTGGTAAGGAACAATATCTGGTTCCCTACTTCATCGCTGCGCATCCGGGCACCACTGACACCGATATGCTCGAACTTGCGCTTTGGCTAAAGCGCAACGGCTTTCGCCTCGATCAGGTGCAAACCTTTCTGCCGACGCCACTCGCCATCGCCACCGGGATGTGGCACACCGGTAAAAATCCGTTGAAGCGAGTATCAGTTAGCTCGGAAGACGTTCCAGTCGTACGTGGCGAGCGACAACGCAAATTACAGAAGGCCTTTCTGCGTTACCACGACCCGGCAAACTGGCCGTTACTACGTGAAGCCCTAAAAACCATGGGCCGCTCCGACCTTATCGGAAATGGCAAGAAACATCTCGTGCCCGCTTGGCAGCCTGATGGTAGTAGCCAAAAGTCGGCGCTGACGGAACGGCGCCGCAAGCCTACGTTGCTAATGCCCAGAGCCTTACGCAGATAATAATGCCCCTTACAGGGCATTTATCGACTGATCGACTACACACAGCCGGTGGGCTTGGGCATCCCTGCATAGCGGCCGGCTTGTTTAGCCGGGCCGTATGGGAACAGGTCGAACAAATACTTCTTATCGCCAAAAGTCTCGCCTAAATCGTTGCCAATCAACTTCGTCATCACGCGTAGATTGGGAGCAGTAGCATTTTCGGCATAGTATTCACGAATCCAATTGATGACCTGCCAGTGCTGCGATCCCAACGCAAGATCGTCCTGTTGCGACAGTACGGTCGCAACATCCTCCGACCAGTCCTCAAGATTCGCCAAAAAACCCTCGGCGTCGGTTTCAATTGCCTTGCCATTTACGTTGATCATTTTTTATCCTCTCTAGGGAATGATGCATGGGTTAATACTTGATTATTTTTGTCGGATTTTAGACGGCAATTAGTTTTGTGCAAATAAAACCTTTCGCACGTTTGTTCAGATATTTCTATATGGGGTATGGGCGGTCATCAATATTGACCTGCCACAACGCGACTAAGAAAAACAAAGGCAGGGTTCACCTAACAACTGGTGACTCCTGCCCCTTAAGATTCTTCGACTATTTCTTACTAGCGTTTTTTGCGTCCTCATCCATTTTCTTCTTCGCATATCCGTAGATATACACCACGAAGAAAGCTGAAAAGGCTACAGTGAAAACACTCAACAAACCAATATCTGAACTAAACAGCAGCTTAATTGCATCCATCTTAGCGTCTCCCCTAGTTGATAAAAATAGACCTACGAACGCGGTTTAGCGATCTCTGCTCCACCAATTACCGCTTCCTGGGCGGAAGGCAACATCACACTCCCCATCAACCGCCATGTTTTTGCTTCATCTTCAACCAGAACTAGCCAATGACCCGATGCCGGCAACAGCATTTCGCCTCGGTAAACGTCACTACTGCGCTTCAGCACTGCGTGCTGATCCAAACCCGCCCGTGTCGGGTGAGACAACGTAACACTCAAAGCCGATGGCATATCGATATTCTGCGCAGAACTCAGGCGAATCTGCATCGCCTCACGCGTCATCATGACCCCTGCCGTTATACCCAAACTTTCAGCCTGCTGACTTTTAGCGATTGTCGCCCCAGCAGCCAACCCCTTCTTGTAATAGTCATCGGTCACTAGACCATCGCTGCTGGTCACAGCCAACCATGCTGTCGTAAGCCCAGCTATGATGACAATGAAAGGACCCGCCATCAGAATCCAAGGCCAGGGTTCTCGATACCAAGGGTTTCCATTCTGTTTGCCAATGGCGGTCGTCGCGGTCATATCTTTCTCTTTCATGGCATCAGGAAAATAGCCTTTTCGTGCACAGCCAGATTAGGACTATCTTCAGACTTGACATCGAAATAAATCGTGTGTGACCCTTTCTTCCCTGCCTCTGGCGGCACGCGTACAGCGACAGTAAAGCTCTTGGAGGCTGCCGGAGAAACCTCAATTTCAGTTTCTCCCTCCATCTTGATGTTCTCAAGACCATTTACAGACACAACATAACGGTGGCCTTGTTCCGTCACATTCATTACCTGCAGACGAAATACGTTCTCAATCAGGCCCCCCTCCACTTCGCGGGCGAGAATGGCTCGGTCGCGAATAACATTGACGCGCAAATCTGCCTTGTTTGCGAGGCCCCAAATCAGAGCCAACGTAATACCAATGAGGATGACCGTATAGATAATGATGCGCGGCCTGACAATGTGACCAAGTATGTCTCTCCAGCCCCAATGCTGGGCCAGAGCGTTTTCTGTGGTGTAACGAATCAACCCCTTCGGGTAACTCATTTGCGCCATCACATCATCGCAAACATCGATGCAGGCTGCACAGCCTATACATTCGTACTGCAAGCCATTGCGAATGTCGATGCCGGTTGGGCAAACCTGCACACATAGGCTGCAATCAATACAATCACCTTTGCCGACACTCTTCGGATCGACATCCTTCTTACGCTGTCCTCGCGGCTCGCCACGCTCTGTATCGTAAGTAATCACCAAGGTATCGGGATCGAACATGACACTCTGGAAGCGGGCGTAAGGACACATGTAAAGGCAAACCTGTTCGCGCATCACACCGGCAAACAAGTAGGTCATGGAGCCATAAAAAAATATCCAGAATGTCTCCCAAGGACCCAGATTCCATGTCCAGAACTCAACCCAGACCTCTTTGATTGGCGTGAAATACCCTACCAAAGTTAAACCTGTCCAAAGCGCTAACAGACCCCAAGCACCAAACTTCAGTGTTCGCAAACGAATCTTGCGGGCATCCATCGGTGCTTTGTCCAGCTTGATACGCGCGCTACGATTACCTTCGATCTTAGCCTCGATCCAGAGGAAGATTTCTGTATAGACAGTCTGAGGACAAGTGTAGCCACACCATAAACGGCCTGCCACAGCTGTGAACAGAAACAGTGCGTACGCTGAAATGATCAATATGATGGCTAAGTAGAAAACGTCCTGTGGCCATAGTACAAGGCCGAAAATATAGAACTTGCGCTGGACAAGATCGAACAAAACGGCCTGACGATCATTCCACTGCAACCATGGCAAGCCATAGTAAAGCGCTTGTGTGAGCCAGACGAAAAGCCAGCGCCAATTGGCAAACAAACCAGTAACAGTGCGCGGGTGAATCTTGACGCGGGACTTGTAGAGAGTTACTAACTCTTCCGAACCGGCTGGGGCTTCGGATTTCGGGGATTGGCTCATGATTTTGGCATCTTCAAGGGTTATTGTCTGCTTGTCTAGCAAATTGCTCATCTTACGCGTGACGGACAATCCCCTGTTACTGTCCACCAAATCTAACCTGCATCGCTTTCAGCGAATCCCCCGCAGGTTACAAAACCTCCCGACCCACAAAGGGTCGGGGGCTTCATACTTAAAGCATTACTTCTGTTCAGTTGCTGGTGCTGCTTCAACCGCAGGTGCTTCTGCAGCGACTACTGGTGCAGCAGCTACCTCAGGCTGAGCGCCACCACCAAGACCCCAGACATAGGCTGTCAGCAGGTGAATTTTTGCTTCGCCGAGGAACGTACCGAACGCTGGCATCTGATTCTGGCGGCCCTTTGTAACCGTCTCAATCATTGATTCTTCTGTCGAACGATAAAGGTAGACTTTGTCCGTCAGATTCGGGTAGCCGGCAGCCTGCATACCTTTGCCATCAGCCTGGTGACATGCTGCACAAGCCTCCGGGAACAGTTCTGCACCACGCTGAACACGAGCAGAATCAGAGGTCAGACCAGATAGGGACCGCACGTAGTGCACCACATCTTTGACCTGCTCTGCATTCATATCCGGCTTCACACCCTTCGGGGTCATGATGCCCATGCGGCCGCCTGTGATGGTTTCCTTGATCTTCTCAGGTGTACCGCCCCAGAGCCAGTCACCATCTTTTAAGTTCGGGAAGGCAGGCTGTCCTCCGGCATCACCACCGTGGCATTGCGCGCAGTAAGTCTGGAACAGGCGAGCGCCCATTTCCTTAGCTTCCTGATTCTTGGCCACCGTCATCACATCCTGCTTGAGGAACTGGTTGAACTTCGGGCCATACTGCGCTTCTGCGGCCTTCATTTCAGCATCGTACTGACCACGCATGGTCCAGCCGAAACTACCTGCCATATTGCCTAGACCAGGATATAAGGCCAGATAAACCAACGCAAACAACACAGTGATGTAAAACATCCAGCGCCACCAGTTCGGCAACGGATTGCTGTACTCCTCCAGTGTCTCATCCCATACATGACCAGTAACATCGCCGGGCGTGTATTTGACCGAACCCTGGATCCAGAGGAACCAGCCACAAAACAAAATACTGACGGCGACAAGAACGATAACGTACAGGTTCCAGAAGCCGCTTACGAAATCGCTCGTTATATTGAAATCCATGACGAATTCCTTTCAGTTATGCTGATGACCTGCGCGACCACCACCCGATGCATCTTCATCATCATCGACGGCAAGTGCGGCTGCCTCATCGAAAGCGCGCTTGCGCTTTCCCGAGTATGCCCAAACCACAATGCTGATGAATGCAACGAAGGACAGCACCGTAGCAATTGAACGCAGGTCGTTGATATCCATGACGCTTATCGGGTCTGCTTGAGTGCCAGGCCAAGACCTTGCAGATAGGCAACAACTGCATCCAACTCAGTTTTACCTTCTAGCGCTTTGGGCGCGGCTGCAATCTCTTGATCTGTGTAGCCTTTCAGGCTTGAACCGAAGACCTTGTTCAGCGCCGCCATCTTGGCACCAATTGCAGGGTCCTTAAGCGGACGATTCAGCCAATAGTAAGCCGGCATGTTCGACTCTGGAACCACGTCACGCGGATTCAACAGGTGAATCATGTGCCACTGATCGGAATAACGACCACCAACGCGAGCTAGATCCGGACCGGTACGCTTAGAGCCCCACTGGAAGGGATGATCATAGACAAACTCACCCGCTACAGAGTAGTGCCCATAGCGCTCGGTCTCGGCACGGAAGGGACGAATCATCTGTGAATGGCAGTTGTAGCAGCCTTCACGAATATAGATATCCCGACCAGCAAGGCGCAGTGCTTCGTAAGGCTTAACCTGTTCGTTCACTGGTGTCGTGGTTGACTTCTGAAAGAATAGCGGAACGATTTCCACCAACCCGCCCCAGATGACTGCAAACAGGGTCATAACGATTAACAGGGTATTACTTGACTCGACTTTTTCTTGCGTCAACATGATGCTTACTCTCCTAGCGATCAGTGGGCGTGAGCGGGTTCGAGGACTTTGGCGTCATCGACCGCACGGCCACTACCGATTGTCTTGAACATGTTGTAGGCCATCAGCAGCATGCCCGCGAGGAACAACACACCGCCAACCACGCGGATTGTCCAGAACGGGTAAGAGGCCTTAACAGACTCGACGAAGGAATACGTCAAAGTACCGTCAGCATTAGTGGCACGCCACATCAGACCTTGCATCACGCCAGAAATCCACAGTGCCGCGATATACAGCACAGTACCAAGCGTAGCCAGCCAGAAATGCACGTTGATCAGCTTGGTCGAGTACATTTCGGCCTTACCGAACAAACGCGGCAGCAAATAGTAGATCGAACCTACGGAAATCATCGCCACCCAACCCAGTGCACCGGAGTGAACATGACCTACCGTCCAGTCGGTGTAGTGCGATAGCGCATTCACCGTCTTGATCGACATCATCGGACCCTCGAAGGTCGACATACCGTAGAAAGACAGCGAGGTGATCATGAACTTCAGGATCGGATCATCACGCAGCTTGTGCCAAGCACCCGACAGGGTCATGATGCCGTTGATCATGCCACCCCAACTCGGAGCCAGCAGAATCAGCGAGAAAATCATGCCGACTGATGAGGTCCAATCCGGCAAAGCAGTGTAATGGAGGTGGTGCGGACCGGCCCACATATAGGTAAAAATCAGCGCCCAGAAGTGCACCACCGACAGGCGATAGGAATACACCGGACGACCAGCCTGCTTTGGCACAAAGTAGTACATCATGCCGAGGAAGCCTGCTGTCAGGAAGAAACCCACAGCGTTGTGACCATACCACCATTGCATCATCGCATCCTGAACGCCAGCATAGGCCGAGTAGGACTTGAAGAGGCTGACCGGGATCGCGGCACTGTTGCCCAGATGCAGCAGGGCGACAGCGATAATCATTGAGCCGAAGAACCAATTCGACACATAGATATGCTTGGTCTTACGAATACCGATAGTACCGAAGAACACAATCGCGTACGAAACCCACACTACGGTGATCAGCAGATCAATCGGCCACTCAAGCTCAGCGTATTCTTTGCCGGAGGTAATGCCCAGCGGCAGCGAAACGGCAGCGAGAACGATGATCAACTGCCAGGCCCAAAAGGTGAAGGTAGCCAGACCTGGCGCAAACAGGGTCGTGTGATTGGTCCGCTGAACCGAGTAGTAGGAGGTGGCGAATAACGCGCAACCGCCAAAGGCGAAAATAACTGCATTGGTGTGCAGCGGCCGAAGCCTTCCGTACGACAGAAACTCGATAACGTTCAGCTCAGGCCAGACCAGTTCGGCGGCAATAATAACGCCGACCAGCATGCCGACGATGCCCCAAATAACGGTCATCACGGCGAACTGACGCACGACTTTATAGTTGTAAGTCGCTTGCGATTGCATGATGGTTTTCACCTCTCTATTAAAAAAAACAAATCTATTCCCCTTCTCCACATCTTGCCCGTGGAGGCTGGTGGCGGAGCATACTGGACAACAAGTGCGGCATTTTGACCCAGATCAACTTTGGTGCATTGCAGAATAATTTATAGCCACATTCATCCATTCTCTTCACGTCAGAATGAGCAAAAAAAAGGGTGCGCTTACGCGCACCCCCAACCCCAACAGAGAGACTAAACGACCCATAGGTGCGACAGCTATACAAACGCACCCAATCGAATTGAGGCAGTATGGATTTTGATCTCCCTGAAAACATTGATCTGCGTCAACACACATTCACTTGCCGCCCTTGTCGCCCCCCTCATCAATCGTGTTCGGCTTTACCTGCTGCTCAACGCTTGGGCGATCATCGTCCATTAGCAAGCGATAAGCAGGTCCTTCAAGATCCTCCATTTGGCCACTCTTTAAGGACCACCAGAAAATCACTCCGATCAGAAAAACCAAACCAACAGAGAAGGGAATCAAAAGGTACAGGCTTTCCATTATCCCAATCCGGTAGTATCTAATTGGCTGAGGTAGTTTTTTGCATACGCAGTGCATTTAGCACCACAAGCAAAGAACTAGCGGACATACCGATGCCAGCCATCCAGGGCGTTACTAACCCTATCATGGCCAATGGAATCGCTACTACATTGTAAGCAAAGGCCCATAGCAAGTTTTGCCTGATTATCCGCAAAGCGCGGCGAGACAGCATAACGCCATTGAATAAATGCATCGGGTCGTTCGACAATAGAACCACATCGGCCTGACTCCGAGCAAGGTCGGTGCCACCGCCCATCGCGACCGAAATATGAGCTTGCGCCAGCACTGGGGCATCGTTCACCCCATCGCCTACCATCGCGACCGTTGCGCCACGTACCTGTAACTCTTTCAGAAAGTCATGCTTGCCTTCGGGAGTCATACCTCCATGGTGATCATCTATGCCAAGTTCTGCCGCGACAGCAGAAACCGTCTGTGGCGCATCCCCCGACAATATGGTCAATCGCAACCCAAGCGCACGCAGCCGCCCAAGTGCCTCGGCTGCTCTTGGCCGCAAGGCATCAGCGATACGAAACCAGGCCAACCAACCCGATTCATCGCCTAAAGCCACCACTGTATCGCCGGCTTTTAGCCATCGGCTCACCTCTTCCGGCACAGGATAGCCATGCAGTTCTGCAACAAAGCATGGTGCGCCAATGCGTAAACGCCGCTCGTCCTCGCTGCGAGCCTCAATGCCATGGCCGGTTAACGCCCTCAACCCAGAAACTTTCGCCGTTTCGCCAGCGCCGACTTTATTCATTAGCGCTCGGCCCAGAGAATGCTCTGAAGATTGCTCAAGTGCCCGTACCCAGGCAAACACTTGGTCATTGCTCGTAGCATCGGTACAAATCATGTCGACGACCGCTGGCCGTCCGACGGTCAAAGTACCGGTCTTATCGAATACCCAATGGTTTGCCCGCGCAAGCGTCTCGATGGCATGCCCGCGCGACACCAGCACGCCTTCGCGGGCCAAGGCGCCGGTCGCTACGGTCAAAGCAGCCGGCGTCGCAAGCGACAACGCACAGGGGCAACTCACGACCAACACGGCGACGAAAACCCATAACGCCCGGTCGGGATCAACATTCAGCCAATAAATCCCCGTAGTTACAGCCAATACCAGCAACACCCAGACAAACTGCATGGCAATACGATCAGCCAACTGGACCAGTGCAGGCTTCTCACTTGCGGCCTGTTCCATCAAGCGCCGAATCGAAGCCAGCCGAGTCGCCTCGCCAACACGCGCCAGCTTCACCACTAGAGGGCTCGCAACGTTTACGCTACCGCCGGTCACTTC
>Ga0066600_10000404_pt1 | contig 16063 bp, 16 predicted proteins | sample Lowcelwee11metaG_FD_59486 | JGI IMG/M metagenome (GOLD analysis project Ga0066600, IMG submission 59486) | Freshwater pond sediment microbial communities from the University of Edinburgh, under environmental carbon perturbations - Low... | ecosystem: Environmental > Aquatic > Freshwater > Pond... | reverse complement strand
CGACGCCAAGTTCGGCTCGGCGCAGGCGCTGGCCCACTTCGCTGAAATCACCGCCAAGGGTGAAGGTTTCGGCAAGGAAATCGGCCAGGGCTCCAAACGCCTGACCGAAAAGTACGGCCACCCCGACCTGTCCATGAGCGTGAAAGGCCAGGAATTCCCGGCCTACGACGGCCGTGCCATTCAAGGCATCGGTCTGGCGTATGCCACTTCCAACCGCGGTGCCTGCCACCTGCGTGGCTACACCATCGCGTCGGAAGTGCTGGGGATCCCGGTCAAGACCGATCCGGTCGAGAGCGAAGGCAAGCCGGAGTTGGTGAAGGCGTTCCAGGACGCCACCGCCGCGTTCGACTCGTCGGGCCTGTGCGTGTTCACCACCTTCGCCTGGGGCGTGGCCGATCTGGCGCCGCAGCTGCAGGCCGCGTGCAATGAAGAGTTCACCACCGAAGAGCTGGAGAAAATTGGTGAGCGCATCTGGAACATGGAGCGCGAATTCAACAACGCCGCCGGCTTCACTGCCAAGGACGACAGCCTGCCCAAGCGCCTGCTGACCGAAGCGGCCAAGACCGGTGCCTCCAAGGGCATGGTCAGCAAACTGCCCGAGATGCTGCCCAAGTACTACGCCGCGCGTGGCTGGGACCCGGAAGGCCGCCCGACCGCCGAAACCAAGGCACGCCTGAGCCTTTGAGATCGGGTTCCGGGTCGCCTCCGCGGCCCGTCCACACAGCGGGGGCAGCCAGAACAGCTGCCCCCTTTTTGTTTCGCAGGAGAACCAGATGCACCACGTCATCCTCGGCGCCGGCCCGGCCGGCGTCATCGCAGCCGAGACCATCCGCAAGCACGCACCCCACGACACGGTCACCGTCATCGGTGACGAAAACGAATCGCCGTACTCGCGCATGGCCATTCCCTACCTGTTGATCGGCAAGGTGGGCGAAGACGGCACGCACCTGCGCCACACGGTGGGTCACTTCGAGGCGCTGAACATCCAGGTCTTGCGCGGTGTGCGCGCCAAGGTGCTGGACTCGGCGAAACGGACCATCGAGCTGAGCGACGGCAACACCATCGCTTTTGACAAACTGTTGATTGCCACCGGCTCATCGCCCGCCACGCCACCGATTCCCGGCATTGACGGCCCGGGGGTGCACAGCTGCTGGACGCTGGCCGACGCGCGCGCCATCGCCAACCTGGCGAAGCCCGGTGCCAAGGTGCTGCAGATGGGCGCCGGCTTCATCGGCTGCATCATCATGGAATCGCTGCAGCAACGTGGCGTGGAGCTGTCCGTGGTGGAGATGGGCGACCGCATGGTGCCGCGCATGATGGGCCCCACCGCGGGCGGCATGATCAAAGACTGGTGCCAGAAGAAGGGCGTGAAGGTCTACACCGGCGCGCGGGTCGAGGCCATCGAGCGCGGCAACGGCGCCGAGCCCGGCCTGCTGGGCAAGATTGCGCAGGCGGTGGGCATCGGCTCGTCGGCCGCCTCCAACGGCAAGATGCAGGTGCGCCTGTCCACCGGCGATCGCCTGGAGGCCGATCTGGTCATCAGCGCCACCGGCGTCAAGCCCAACATCGGTTTCCTGGAAAACAGCGGTGTGCGTTGCCTGGTGGGCGTGCTGACCGACGAACACCTGCAGACCAACGTGCCCGGCGTGTATGCCGCGGGCGACTGCGCCGAGGCCTTCGACAAGGTCAGCGGCAAGACCATCGTGAGCGCCATCCAGCCCAACGCCGCCGAACAGGCACGGGTGGCCGCGCTCAACATGGTGGGCCAGACCGTCGAACTCAAAGGCGTGACGCAGATCAACGTGCTCGACACGCTGGGCATGATCTCCACCAGCTTCGGCAACTGGGAGGGCCTGCCGGGCGGCCAACACGTGGAGCTGACCGACGAGAAGACCGGCCGCCACCTGAGCCTGCAGTTCAAGGACGACCTCATGGTCGGTTGCAACAGCGTGGGCTGGACCGAGCATGTGGGCGTCATGCGGGGCCTGGTGGAAGGCCAGGTGCGCCTGGGCGAATGGAAAGACACGCTCATGGCCGACCCAACCAAGTTGATGGACGCCTACCTCGCCAGCGCGCAGGGACAGGGGCACTGGAGTGGCGCTGCCGACGGCCGCCGCCGTTGAATCCATTCCGCGGCCGCATCAAGGGCGATACAACGCGCTGCTGACGCGGCGCAGCCTTGGAATGGGAAAATCAGGTTCATGAAAATCACGTTCAAGCTCTTCGCTACCCTGACGGACTACCTGCCCGCCGAGGCGCGGCGCAGCAACCTCGTCGAGCTGGACGTGGACCCGGCTGCGCCGATCAGCCGGATCATCGAGCCGTTCGGCCTGCCGCCCAAGCTGGTGCACCTGGTCCTGGTCAACGGCAAGTACATCGAGCCTCACAAGCGATTGACCGCGACGCTGACCGAAGGTGATGTGCTGGCGATCTGGCCCCCCATCGCGGGTGGTTGATTGATGAAACACCCCCGCCGCGCTGCGCGCGACCCCCTCCAGGGGGCGACACCAGCCGTCTGGCAAAGCCAGCCCGGCGGTGTCTCTGGGTTGGACCCTTCGCCCCGGTTTGGATCGGGGTCCGTGTGGCGGGAAACCTGACGTGCAGTCGAGCTACGCCGAGACCTTCGCGCGCGACATGGGCTGCACCGAGGCCGAGTGGCTGGGCTGGCTGCCCGCGGCCATCGGCAGTTGCCCCTGGCAGATCGATGGCGGTTCGGCCCGGGTGGAGATTGCAACCGGCGCGCTGCAGCTTCGCTGGCAGGTGATGCCACCGCGCGTGATTGCGCTCATGCGCATGCCGGTGCTGCGTGTGAACTTCGTGTTCAGCGGGCTGGACGCGGCTCAACGCTTCGCCTTCATGAAGCGTTTCGACCTGTACATGCAGCGCGGGGGCGGTTGAGCGTTGCGCTGGGCGCAGCCCGCGCACGGCGTTCTCGAAAAAGACAAAAGGCCGCTGTGAGCGGCCTTTTGTCTTTGGAGCGGATGACCCGGGTTCAGGCGGGAACGGCTTCCGGCTCGGGCAGCGAAACCTGGTTCTCGGTACTGAACTGGTAGTCCTTGAACACGTGTTCTGCGCTGAGCAACTGGAAGCTGCCATCGGCGTTGCGCACGGTGGTGTCTTTCAGGCGCCAGGTGAGCTGGCCGCAGGTCCAGATGTCGAAGTTGCGCATGTGGGTGCACAGGCAGGTCTTGTCCATGACCTTGATGCGCTTTTCATCGGGGTGCGCCAGCACTTCCCGGTTGTAGGCCGTGACGTAGGCGCACTTGCCATTGGCGTCGAGCAGGTAACCGTAGGCTTCGCAGTTCGGGCGGATGCCGTCGCCGATGCCGGGGCTGCTCTTGATCATGCGCATCGGGTAACCCGTGGGCGAGATCTCGTTGACTTCGATGTCGTCTTCGTTGGCCTTGAAATACTCCTGCTTGATGTCGTCGGGCAGGCCGCATTCTTTGGTGACGGTGAAGCGCGTGGCCACCTGCACGCCCGAGGCGCCCATCTCCATGAAGCGCACGGCGTCGCTGCCGGTGAAGATGCCGCCGGCCGGAATGACCGGAATGTCGAGCTGCTCGGTCTTCATCCAGGCCAGGATCTCGGCCACGATGGTGGCCAGGTCGTATTGCGCCCAGTCCATGCCGAAGCCGAGGTGGCCGCCGGCCAGCGGGCCCTCGACCACCACGTAGTCGGGCAGGCGGTTCAGGCGGCTGTTTTTCTTCAGGAACAGCTGCAGCGCGCGCAGCGAGCTGACGATGATGCCGAGCTTGGCGTCGCGGAAACGCGGGTGGTCTTCGATCAGCGCGAACGAGCCCAGGTGCAGACCAGCGGCGAGCGTGATGCCGTCGATGCCCGCGTCCAGCGCGGAACTCATGCGCACCTTCAGCGTCTCCTTGGGTGCGTTCATCGTTAGCTTTTCCATGCAGTTGATGAACACCTGCCCAGCCCCCGTTTTGCGGGCCATGGTGTGTTCCACATGCAGCCGTGTCGCTTCGGCCAGATCGCCCAGGTTGAACTTCACCTCCGACTTGTCTTCAGAGGCCATGTTGTACTTGTACAAGGCCTGTTTGGCCTTGACGAACTTGGTCTTGTAGCGGCGGTCGGTCACCGTCTTGATCATGGCATCGGAGATGTGCCCCACGCCGCCCAGTCGGGCGGCTTCCAGTGCCAAGTCGGCAGAGGAAATGTCCACACCCATGCCACCGATCATGATGGGCACCATTTCCTGGCGGCCCATCTTCAGGCGGAAATCTTCCAGTCGTCTCATAGTCAGCTTTCGAATGTACGGCCCAAGCTTACCCGGTCCATGACACTGTTTTTTTCACGGATTTGTCAAATATGAACCAGCGTTGGCCGGCGTCCGTCGGTGGGCGCGCAGGTTCAATCTTTCAGTGCAGGGGTGATTTTCGGTCAAACCAGTGACAGTACCCGGAAAAAGCGACATAGCCCTTACGCGATATCGCTGAAAAAGGCGCAGGCCGCCGTGCGGCGGCCTGCGCAAACGGGTTGGCGCGCTGTGGTCAGCTGGCCGCTCGCCGCGGTGCGAGCCAGCCCATGAGGGTGTAGGTCAGGACCACGGTGGCGACCAGACCCACGCCGTAGACGAGCGCAATCAGGAACCAGTCGGCCGGGCCGCCGGCGTCGGTGAAGCCCGAGGACGACACCTTGACCATGATCACCAGCGCGAGTGCACCGCCAAAAAGGCCCAGCACTTCGGCCCGTACGAGGCGGCGCGATACGAGGCCACGCTCGCGCACCAGCAGCGCTACAAACGCCACGGTGCCGACCACCGCGACCAGCAGCATGATCCAGAGCAGCGGGCCGAGCATCTCCTGGAACACGGAGAGAAAAACCAGCGGATCGAGTTCTTTCATGGGGATCTCCAGAGTGTCAGGCGCGGCCGCGCAGCATGCTGATGTAGGTGGGCTTGAGGGCCATGGTTTTCATGACCCAGCTGATCCAGAGTTCTTCGAGCGGTGCGATGACACCGGGGAAGGACATGATCAGGTTGTCCTTGTAGTCGAACTCGATCAGCATGGCCTGGCCCAGGCGCGTGATCAGCGGGCACGAGGTGTAGCCGTTGTAGACCTCGCTGGAGGCCTTGCCGGTGATGTCGCCAATCAGGTGTGACACGGCCACCGGCACCTGCCATTTCACGCTGGCCGCCGTCTTGCCCTTGGGCACACCGGCGATGTCGCCCACCCCAAAGACGTTGGGGTAGCGCTTGTGGCGCAGTGTGTCGCGGTCCACCTCGACCCAGCCGTCGGCCGCGAACGGGCCTTCGGTCCAGGGCAGGGGGCTGTTGCGCACGACCTCGGGCGCCCGCATGGGCGGCACCACGTTGATGAAGTCGTACTTCTGCTCCGCCGTTCCGGTGAGGGTTTTGTAGGTCGCGATGCGCTTGTCGAGGTCGATCGCTTGCAGCACGTGTTCGTGGTTGACCTTGACCCCCCGGTCCTGGAACAGCATGCGCACTTTTTCAGCCACGATGGGCACGCCGAACAGCGACTTGCTCTGGGCCATGTAGACGATCTCGGCCTTGCCGCGGTTGCCCCGGCGGCGCAGGTGGTCGTCGGTGATGAAGGTGTACTTCAACGGGGCGCCGGCACATTTCATCTCGCCCGCCGGTCGGCCGAAGACGCCGATGCCGCCTTTGTCTGCGAACGCCGACATGGCCTGCCAGGTGGCGGTCGCGGCCTGTGGGCTGTGGTAAATGCTGCCCATGCCGTTCTGGCCGATGCGCGCGGTGTCCATGCCTTCGATGCCGGCGTAGTTCAGCTCCAGGCCGGTGGCGAGTATCAGGAAGTCGTAGGCAACGGCCTTGCCGCTTTCGGTCACGACCTTGTTGCCTTCCGGGTCGATCTCGGCCACCCGCTCCGTGATCCACTCGACGCCCTGGGGCAGGTAGTCGCCGGTGTTCGACACCGTGTAGTTCTGCGGTTTGATGCCCGCAGCGACCAGGGTGAAACCGGGCTGGTAGTAGTGTTCCTTGCGCGCATCGATCACGGTGATGCTGGCGCCCTGCAGGCGGGCCGCCAGTTGCGAGGCGGCGGCCAGGCCAGCCGCACCGGCCCCCGCGATCACGATGCGGGCGCTGCTCTTGACGCTGGCGGCGTGCGCCGGGGTGCTGGTCTGCAACAGCGCCGCGGCCAGGGGCAGGGCGCCCAGACCGGCCAGAAAGCGTCGGCGCGCGGTTTCAACCCGCGGGTCGGGTTGCAGGATCTCGGACATGGGGGTCTCCTGTGGGTGAACGGACCCGGTTGTTTTATACCCCGGGGAGTTTGTTAATATAGAGTTCGACCGCAGAACGAGATTTGACATTGGTCAATTTGGCGGCCTGTGCACCCTATCGAAAACCCTCGACCGCCGGCCCCTGTCCAGCGATCGCATTCTTCAGGAGCTCCCATGAGCGACAACGCCAGCGTGACCATCACCCGCCAGTCGGGTTACCAGTTTCTGGTTGATTTCGGTGCGGCCATCCCGCAGCTGCTGGCCGACGAACCCGCGCCACTGGGGCAGGGTGCAGGCCCGGCGCCCGACCACATGCTGCTGGCCGCGGTGGCCAATTGCCTGAGTGCGAGCCTGTTGTTTTCGCTGCAGAAGTTCAAGCAGGACCCAGGTGCCCTCAAGGCGACCGCCACGGCCGAGGTCGGGCGCAATGAAAACAAGCGCCTGCGCATCATGGGCATCAACGTGAAGCTGGAGCTGGGGCAGGCGGCCGTCGACATCGAGCACCTGGACCGCGTGCTCGCGCAGTTCGAAGAGTTCTGCACCGTGTCCATGAGCGTGCGCCAAGGCATCGCGATCAACGTGCAGGTGCAGGACGGCACCGGCGCCGTGCTCAAGGGCTGATGTCCGCAGGGATCTGGCGCAAGAACTTGATCCCGGGCACAGAAAATTCGCAGCTTTGACGCTACAGTGAAAATTTCAAGCAATCAACGGCCCCCTGCCCGGGCGAGGACTTCATGCGACTCACTCACTGGACCGACTACAGCCTGCGGGTGTTGATGTATTGCGCGGCCTGTGAAGGGCGTGAGCATCCGCCAACCGTGAACGAAATTGCTGAGGCACACGGCATTTCCCGCAGCCATCTCACCAAGATCGTGATGATCCTGGCGTCGTGCGGCTGGCTGGCCACCACGCGGGGTCGCGGCGGTGGTCTGCGCCTGCTCAAGCCGGCCCGGGAACTGACCCTGGGCGAGATCGTGCGTCAGACCGAGACCGACATGACCGTGGTGGAATGTTTTGATCGCAAGACCAACACCTGCCGCCTGGATGGCTATTGCCGGCTCAAGGATGCCTTGCACAAGGCGACCAAAGGTTTTTTCGACGTGCTCGATGGCATCACGCTGGCCGACCTGCTGGCGCCCATGGCTTCGGGCAAGGCGCAGGCGGGGCTGTTGCCGCACCTGATCCCCATCCAGTTGGCTTCGCTGAAGATGCCCAAAAAAGCGCAGGCCGGTGCGACCCGTGTCGCTCCCGCAAAGCGGCCATCGGCCGCGCGCAAGCCGGGCAAAGCCCAGGCCGACTGACGCCGAAGAGCGTTTGATGGCGGTTTTCCCCTCGCCGAAGGCGAAGCGGTTAGTGCCACCGCCCCATGGTGTGGACCTGGCCATCGGCATCGACGATCAGGCAGTCCACCTCGCGAAGCGGTGAAAGCAGGTGCCGGCCTGCGGTGGTGCCAGCCACCATGATCGCGGCGCCCAGACCATTGATCGGGTCAAGCTGACGCGACACCATGACCACGCCCCGCACACCGCTGCTGGGCATGCCGGTGGACGGGTTGAGCAGGTGGTGATAGCGCCGACCGTTGCGCTCGAAGCAGCGCTCGTAGTCGCCCGACGAGGCCACACAGCCGTCGCGCATTTGCACCGTGCGGATCAAGCGCTCGGGCGCTCTCGGGTCGCGGATGCCCACGCGCCAGTCCTGGCCCTGAAGTTGTCCACGCGTCAGCACATCACCGCCGCCGTTGACCATGGTGTTGCGCAGACCGTGCTCCTCCAGCACCCGCAGGCCCGCCTGCAGGATGGGCAGCTTGGCGACCCCGCCCAGGTCGATGCGCATGCCCGGGCGGGCCAGACGGGCCTGGCCTGCCCGGGGGTCGATCAACACGTCGCGGTGGTCCACCAGCCGGCGTTCGCGGCGCAGGTCCTCGGGCCGTGGAAGGTGGGCATCTTGCGGGTCAAACGACCAACCGCCGTAAGCGCCCACGGTGATGTCGAAGGCGCCCTCGCTGAGCCGTGACAGTTCGTCGGCGCGTTGTAGCACCGCGATCAGCTCGGGCGGCGCAAGCACTGCGCCCCGTCCGGCGCTGCGGTGGAGCGCCGACACCAGGCTGTCGGCGCGGTAGCGGCTCATCATGCGTTCCAGACGCTGCATTTCCGCAAAGGCCGCTTGCACGGCGGTTGCTGCGGTGGCGGGACTTTCGCCCTGCGCCACGATGTCCACCCGCGTGCCCATGAGGACACGGGACGCGCGGTGGACGTCCGGGCTGGCCAGCGCCGGGCGCAAACCCAGGCCGGCGACGAGCAGGCCGCTCAGCCCGGCCAGGCACTGTCGGCGTTGGAGCAGGTGCGTCATGGTGTGGCCGGGTGGGCTCAGAGGGACTGGGCCACCATGTAGTCCACAGCGGCTTTCAGTTCGTCGTCGGTGAGGGTGCTGCCGCCGCCACGAGCGGGCATCATGCCTTTGGCCCCGGTGAAACCTTCGACGGCGTGCTTGTAGAGCGTGTCCTTGCCTTGTGCAATGCGCGGGCCCCAGTCGGCCTTGTCACCGGGCTTGGGCGCACCGGCCACGTTGGCGGCGTGGCACATGGAACACACCGAGCCATAGACCTTCTTGCCCACGGTGTTTTCGGCCACGGCAGCGGGTGCCGGGGCGGCCGCGGGCGCTGCGGCCACCGGGGCTGGAGCCGTCGGCGCCGCTGCTGGGGCGGCGGGCTTTTCGCCACAGGCCAACAGGGCGGCGCTGCAGCCCAGGATCAGGAGAAGGTTCTTGGCGTTCATGGGGAGTCCTTGAATGAAGCGGTGAAGGGAGTAGAGTGAATTTTAAGATTCATTTTAAATGAATAATTAAATCCGATTTTTGACACGCATCAAAGTGAGCCAGACTTCAACCGTGGGTGTGTGGAGCGAGCTGCTGAAGCGATGCGGGCAGGCCTTGGCGCAAGCGCGCGGCCTTCAGCCACTCGCCGCCTTCCAAAGCGGCGAAGGCGCGTGCCTGGCCCTCAGTGGCGAACGCGGGCAGGTTGCCCGATCGCATGGGGCCCATCTGCCTGGACCCGTGCACATGCCAGGCCCGTTCGGCGGAAATCCAGGCGCCGGTCTCCAGATCTGTGACGTACGACGCCAGGATGCTGGCGACGCTCTGGCCGGCGGTGTAGCGCGGGACCCGCTGCAGGTACAGGAACAGGCTCAAGGGCGAGTCCAGGTACTGCACCTCGCCGTTGTTGAAGATGACTTGGGCCGCCCAGCGGCGCTGGCGGGCCGGAAACATGCCGCAGACCGGGCAGCGTGCGTCGGCGGGCACCTCGCGCGCCGCCTGCATGGGCAGGCCGGAAGTGGGATCGTAGGAGAAGGTGGGTGCCGTCAGGCACACCTCGACGGGCAGCACCGCGTTCGCGCGTGCGGGCGCCCCCCGCACTGACCGGTAGCCGAGGCTGGCGAACACGGCTGCGCCGCCCAGCAGCGACAGACCGATGACGGTGCGGTGTGTTGGCATCACATGCGGGTGTCGTGCAGCGCACCACCGCTCAGGTCCACCATGCCGGGCTGGAGCTCGGCGTAGCGCAGCAGGCGGCCGCCGTATTGCTGCACGAAGGCCTGCGCCGTGGCCTCGGTGGCGAAGCTCGCGGCCGTGGGGCCCATGGAGCCGTGGCGCTTGCTGCCCAGCACGTAGAGCGCCTGGCGTGCGTCGATCCAGTGGCCACGGGGTTGGTCCCAGTCGGCCAGGGCCATGTCCTGCACGTGGGCGCTCAACACCGCGCGCACCTGCTCGGGGGCGAGCAGCACCGAGAGCAATTCCACCGAATCGCAGAACCACTGCACCTCGGCCATGCCGGCGTAGCGGATCTGGCCCTTGGGGCCCGGGTAGTCAGACAATTGCATGCCGTCCAGCGAACAACTGGCCTGGGCGCTGATCTCGGCCGGGGCGCCGGAGGTGGCATTGCCGCTCTGGCCGCAGCCCAGCAGGCTGAGGGTGGCCAGGCCGGCGCAGCCGCACAGCAGGCGGCGGCGGTTCAGGGAAGCATGGGAAGGGGTGTTCATGGTCGGAATCTCCAGGAGGCCAGGGCAAGGGGCGCGACGATCCAGGCCAGCATGGCGCTGGCGAGCCAGCCCACCTGGCTGAGTGCCGGGGGCAGGATGCTGGCCAGGCCATACAGGCGCTGCACGTCGTCGAGCGAAAACACATTGAGGATGCGGAAGATGTCGGCCGGGTTCAGCAGCAACAGGTAGGCGAAGACCTGGCCGCCGAACTGGCCACCGGTGGCCACCAGCAGGCCCAGCAGCAGCAGGTCGAACACCAGCACCAGCGCGAACCACAGCGCGATGGCCAGGCCCGAGGCGCGGGTGCGGTCGCGGGCCAGCACCGACAGCAACAGGGCCAGGCTCAGGAACGCCAGCCCCAGCAGCACCGAGCTGAGCACAAAGCCGGCGTAGTGGTACAGGCCGGCCCAGCTGAAGCGCTGGTACAGCAGCAGTGCCACCAGCGCAAAGCCTGACACGGTGGACAACGTCAGCGCGCCAGCGAGCCCGACGTACTTGCCCAGCAGCAGTTCCAGCCGGGTGATGGGCAGGGCCAGCAGCAGGTCGAGTGAGCCGCGCTCACGCTCGCCGACGATGGCATCAAAGCCGAGCAACAGCGCGATCAGCGGAATCAGGTAGATCACCAGACTGACCAGGCTGGCGATGGTCAGCTCGATCGAGCGCGGACCGATCTGGCCCTGCGCGGCCGAGCCGAAGTAGGTGATGAGCAGCGAGAACACGGTGAAGACCACGGCCACGGCCAGCACCCAGCGGTTGCGCAGCCGGTCGCGGAATTCCTTGGCGGCCACGGCCTGCACCTGGCGCCATTGCAATGAAACGTTCATGGTGCCTCCCTCAGGCCGAAGTACACGTCCTCCAGCGAGGGTTCGTGGATCTGCAGGTCGCTTAGGCCCGCGCCGGCCAGCCAGGCCAGCACGCGCATCTTGTGCTCGCGCGGGCACTGCAGCTCCAGCAAATCGGGTTCGCGCTGCTGCAGCGCGACGTCGGCACCGGCCAGTTGCCCCGGCAGATTCGTGGCCAGGGCCTGCAGCCGGTCCGGCGCGGCGCGCAGCTGGAACACCAGGGGCATGCGCGAACGCTCGCGCAGCGCCTGCACCGTGCCTTGCGCGCACACGCGGCCGTTGCTGAGCATGGCCAGGGCATCGACGCGCTGCTGCAGCTCGGCCAGGATGTGCGAGCTGATGACCAGGGTCACGCCCTGCGAGCGCAGCAGGTCGAGCTGGTCGTAGAAATCGCGGATCGCCGATGGGTCCAGACCGGTGGTGGGTTCATCGAGCAGCAGCAGCTGGGGGTCGCCCAGCAGAGCCTGGGCAAAACCCAGCCGCTGGCGCATGCCCTTGGAGTACTCGCGCACCGCGCGCCCGCCGGCCCGGGTCAGGCCGACGCGGTCGAGCAGGGCGGCGCACTGCGTCTGCGGTGCGCCCTTGAGGCGCGCGAAGAAGCGCAGCGTCTCCAGCCCGGTGAGGTTGTCGTAGAGCACCAGGTTCTCGGGCAGGTAGCCCAGGGCGCGCCGTGTGGTGCGGAAGTCGGGGCCGTTCACCGCGCAGCCGTTGACCTGGATGCGGCCCTGGCTGGGGGTGATGAGACCGAGCACGAGCTTGAACAGCGTGCTCTTGCCGGCGCCGTTGTGGCCGATCAGGCCAAAGAGCTGGCCGCGTGGCACCCGCAGGCTCACGTTGTCCAGCGCCAGCAGCGGCGCGCGCCGGCTGCCGTAGGGTTTGGTGACGCCCTCCAGGTGCAGGGCCTCAGCGGAAATACTTGTCACGCCATGTGCTCCAGTTGGGGTGTTTCGGCGCCATGGCCGGATGGGGATCGATCACGCTGGGCACGCGCAGCACGGGGAACTGGTGTCCCAGCACGCGCAGGGCTTGCACGGCGGGGCTGCCCAGCAACAGTTGAATAGAAGGGTGGCGCCACTGCAGGCGGTCCACCAGGTCGTTGGCTTCGTAGGACAGGTCGCCGATGCCGTCGCCGTCGCGGTCCCAGCCCAGGTAGTTGCTCCAGTGGTTGCCCTGGCCGGGCTTGGGGTGGCCCCAGGGCTCGTCGCGCGCGCCGACGTAGCGCACCTGCTCCCGGTTGGCGATGAAGTCGTTGCCCACCACCTGGTTGCGCGTGGACCCCGCGGACAGGTGCACGCCGACATGGTTGTCCACCACCAGGTTGTTGCGCAGGGTCACGTACTCTACGTCGTAGATGAAGAAACCGCGCGCGTTGCCGGCCACCACGTTGTTTTCGATCACCGAGTCCTGCAGGGTGCGCAGCATGATGCCGTGGTCGGAGTTGCCCCAGGTGCGGTTGCCGCGCACCACCTGGTCGCGCACCTCCATCAGGGCCAGGCCGCCGCGGTTGTAATAGCTGTCGTTGTCTTCCCACAGGTTGTGGTACGAGTTCATGTAGTGCGAGCCGTAGCGGCTGTGGTGCAGCCGGTTGCTGCGGAACTCGGCGTTGTGCGACACGTCGACGTACAGCGCGTCGCGCACGAAGCTGATGTCGTTGCCGGAGATGCGCGCGCCCTGCGTGTTGTAGAGCTGGATGCCGTTGCCGCGCTGCGAGGAGTTGAGGTCGCGCAGGCCGGTGATGCGGTTGTCTTCGATGCGCACCTCGTTGGCCTTTTCGATCCACAGGCCGAAGAGGTTGTAGGTCAGGTCGCAGCGTCGCACCACGGCGCGGTGCGAACCGGGCTGCACGTAGATACCCGCGTGCTGGCTCTTCAGGCTGGTGCCCGAGTCGCGCACGATCAGGTTTTCGATCAGCACGTCGGGCGAGGCGACGCGGATGGTGTCGCCGCGCTGGCCGCCGCTGAGGGTGGGGCGGTCCAAGCCGCGCAGCGTCAGGGGCTTGTCGATGCGCAGGTTCACGCTGTAGAACCCGCGCGCCACTTCCACCACGTCGCCGGCGGCGGCCTGCGCCACGGAGGCCTGGATGTCGCCGCCCGGCTCGACCCGCCACACGGCGGACCACGCGGAGCACGCGGGTAAGGCCAGGCCCAGCAGCCACATACAGGCCAGCCGTTGGCGCCAGGAAGCTTGGGTCCTCACGCCAGATGCCCCAGGGTCTTGAGCACGAGGAACAGCGTCGCGCCGATCAGCAGGTTCTTGAACCCGACGTAGCTGAGCATGTCCATCCAGTTCGCCACGCGGTAGCGCGCCTGCCACCACGGGCCGTCCTTCACGTAGCGCTTGCCCGCCATGCGGATCAGCACCTCGTAGACACTCCAGCCGAACCACCAGCCGATGATGGCGCTGGCCGACAGCCTGCCGTCGGCCGCCAGCAGCCAGGCCACGCTCGCGGCCAGGGCCAGCGAGAGCCCGGCGAACTGCAGGGCGCGCTGGTTCTTCCAACCGTCGCGGCTCCAGGGCCACAGGTGGTGCTGCACTTCTTGCCACAGACCTTTGAGGCCAGGGGCGCGGCCGCCGGGCCAGGGCTGGGCGGGCGCGGTGGGCATGCGCGGATCGAGACCCTGCGCCGCCCGGGCGCTGACGGGCGAGACCGGTTCGATCGGGATGAAGTAGCCGTTGCGCCCGATCGGCGTGATGAGCAGGCCGTCGCGTTCGCGGCGCTTGCGCTCCTTGGCCAGCGGCGGGCAGCCTTTCTGGTCGGTGTAGAGCACCATGCAGTCCAGGCAGTGCAGGCATTCGCGGTGGTCGATGCGGCCATCGGCGTCGATCGCCTGCGCGCCGCAGCCCACGGCGCAGGCCTTGCAGCTGTTGCAGTCCTGCTTGCGCTGCAGGCCGAACCAGCGGAAGGTGCTGGGCATGGCCAGCGAGGCGCCCAGCGGGCAGATGTACTTGCAATAGGGGCGTTCGATGAACAGCGACGCGCCCAGGATCACCACCACGAACAGTCCGTAGGGCCAGCTGCGGTTCGTGATGCCGACCAGGAAGGTGGTCTTGAACGGCTCCACCTCGGCCAGCACCTCGGCCAGCCCCATGGAGAACATGGACACCACCAGCAGGCCGAAGAAGATGGCGTACTTCAGCCACTTGAGCCGGTCGTGCCAGACCTGCGGCAGCTGGGTCTGGAAGCGCTTGAGGCCGATCACGCGCCCCACCTTGTAGAGCGCCTCGGAGAGCGAGCCGAAGGGGCACATCCAGCCACAGAACAGCCCGCGCCCGAACACGAACACGGTGACGATGATGAAGACCCAGAAGACGAAGATGAACGGGTCCGACAGGAACAATGACCAGGTCCACTGGAAGAGCAGGGCGTGGAACCAGGTCAGCACCTGGGTGATGGAGGGCTGCGCCAGCAGGCCGAAGCCGACGAAGCCGATGCTGATGGCCCAGGCCGAGTATTTGAAGGCGTTGACCGGCCATTTGTTCTTGTGGGTCGAACGCCGCGTGAGCTGGTCGCGCAGGGCATAGACCACGGCCACCGCCAGCAGCAGGGCGCTGAAGAGGGCGATCTCGATCGCGCGCGACTTCCAGATGCGCACCCAGGGGGCATCGGGCTCGGTGACCACCGGGCGGCCGCCTTGCAGCATCTCGGCGGGCAGCCAGTACTTGGTCTCGAACACCGCGAAGCTGCGGTGCCCGGTGGCGCGGTCCACACGGTTGCCCAGGAAGGCCAGCTTCCAGGGGTAGGCCGCCGAGAAGCTCTCGGAGCGGATCACGAAGATCGCCGACTCGGAGTAGCGCGGCGCGCCCTCGGCTTCCAGGCCGTAGAGGTTGAACGAGTCCAGGTCGCGGAAGGTGAAGGCATCGGCGCCCTGCTTGACCTGGATGCGGTCGTAGATGCCACCGCGCACGAAGCCCGATCCCTTGAAGGATTCGATGCCGGCACTGCGCACCACGAACAGCGCATGTTCGCTGTCTTTCAGGCGCGAGCGCAGCGTGGCGAAGCCCGACTTGCCGAGCAGGCTCTGGCCCACGTCGGGGTGGTTGAGGTCACCGAACCACAGCTCGATGAAGGGTTCGGCGCTGCGCTCCAGGCCCAGCTGCTCAGGCATCACGCGCAGGCGCTGCACGGCGCCGAGCTTCACCAGCTCGTCCCAGCGGTAGGGCCGGCCGCTGGTCGTGAAACGTGCGGGGTCGCGGCGGGTGGGTTCGATGATGCCGACCTGGCGGGCCACCGCCGAGCCCGAGAGCTGCATCACCTGGTTCTGCGCGATCACCGTGACGGTGGCGCCGGAGATGGCGTCCAGGCCCAGGATGTTTTCGTCCGGACGCGAAGGACCGACCTCGATCTGGTCGGTGACCGACTTGCCGAGGTACTGGTTGTTGAAGTTGATCAGCGTGGATTCGGGAATGCCCAGCAGCAGGATGGGCTCGGAGTGCTTGAGCACTTTCACGCCGACGTAGCGGCCGCGCACGTCCATGCCGATCAGCGTGACCACCGGCTTGCCGGAATAGGCCGGCGTGTCGGTGATGTCGGTCGAGAGCATCACGTAGCCCAGCAGCGTCTTCTTGCCCGGCTGTTGCGGGTCGGCGTCGCCATAGGCTTCCACATACGGTGGCTGGCCCATGCGTTGGGAAAAACTTTGGGCACCCGGGAACACGTCCGCACAGGGCACGAGGGCGCACAGGTCGGGGTTGGTGGCCAGGTCGGCGGGCAGGTGGGCCTCGTAGGCCTGCGCTTGGGCATCGTTGCCGAGCGGACTCAGCAACAGGGCGGCGGCGGTCAGCGCGGCCGCAAAAAGGCGTGCAATCGACATCGTTGAAATCCAGGGAGCGGAGTCCGAAGCCAGCGCCACACGGCGCTGGTTTCGGGCCGAAGGCTTACGCCTCCACGATCATGCGGGTGCGCATCTCCAGGTGCAGGGCGTGGCAGAAGTGCGTGCAGTAGCACCAGTACACGCCGGGCTCGCCCGC